>Ga0187784_10000287_pt1 | contig 35710 bp, 35 predicted proteins | sample 1015_SJ02_MP15_2_FD_132964 | JGI IMG/M metagenome (GOLD analysis project Ga0187784, IMG submission 132964) | Tropical peat soil microbial communities from peatlands in Department of Meta, Colombia - 1015_SJ02_MP15_20_MG | ecosystem: Environmental > Terrestrial > Soil > Wetlands > Peat | place... | reverse complement strand
GCTCCTGTCTAAACCAGACGATTTCTCGGTAAAGATCCTTGTCTAGTCCTGTTATAGCCTTAAACTGCTCAGCAATCGCGTCGGTTTTCATGCTGGCAACAAGCTTCTCATCCTCGAAAAGTTTCAGCTCCTCAAAATTCTGGATAATGCTTTTACCTTTTCTTTTAACTCCGCGGATAAGCTTGTAGGTTCTTCCGTTTTGTGCAAATTGGACAGTTACGCGCCCCCAATCCGCATCTTCCCGCAGCAAGTAATCAAAACTTCTGCTTCCTATCGAATCACCGAACAGGGCAAAGTCGACGGCGTACAAGACACTGGATTTTCCGCAGCCTAAGCCTCCGACGAGACAGTTAAAGCCCCGCGTGAAAGGCACGGTGGACTTAACGTGGCTGCGAATGTTTTCGAGCTGAACTACTTCTATTTTCATGCCGTGAGCTCCTCGATTGCTTGCCTGACCTTCTCCTCCTGCTTCCGGTTTAAAGGCTCAATGAGGTTAAGGGCGACCCTGGCGATTTTTTCCGCTTCTTCATGACTGTACCGTTCTGAAAAAATCTGCAGAAAGTATTCAAAAGCCTTAGTTTTCAAATCTTTAAACTCACTCTCAAAGATCGAGCGTACTATTTCGTCTGAAACAGCGGTTTCTTTAAGCAATGCGATTGGATGGACAAGCAAGGCTTTCTCGCCTGCGCTTCGGATTTTGCCTAGGTCAATCTCTGATCGGCTTGCTTCAACCGGAAGTGTACCTCTCAGGACGGGAATTATGATCGCTCCCTCCGAATCGTTGTCCTTCACTTGCTGCGCTGTCAAGTCCGTGATTTTTGACGATGCCATTCCATTGTACTCTTGCTCTAAAATGATAAACCTGCGTGTTGACGAGAGCTCGATCGATTCTGGGCTTGCTTCGCCCTTCTCGTTTACCCTGACGTGCATGAAGCCCTTGGGATACTTAGCCTCTCGATAATCAGCCGTCTCTGTGCAGCCGCTGTACACCAGCAAGCCTGTTTTGAACTTTTCCAGGTACCGTTCATGCACGTGGCCAGCAGCGTAATAGTTAAAGTCGCCGGGCAACTGGTCAGGTGAGAGCTCTGCTTCAATGTATGGCGGTTTAACTCCTGGCAGGTCGACAGCACCGTGGAAAACAAAAATGTTGCAGACGCAGCTGTCAGGTCTTGCTGGGTTTTCCGTCATGAACTTTGGAAGTGCTTCCTGCGTTTTGTGCTTGCTGTGGAAGTTCGGTATGCCATACACGTAGCAACAGTCTTGTTTGCGCCAGCTTGCGCCGGCATGTCTCGGGAGATGATGGATTAGCCCGGCGCTGTCCAGCGGGTAGAGGATTGTGCCAGTAATAGTGTTGGGAGCGGAATCATGCGAACCGTCAACTGTTAAAACTGGGATGCCCGCGTCTTTGAGCCTTTTAAAGTTTCGAATAGTGTTTTCAAGTGTGACGTTTGAGGGTCTCGCTTGATGGAAAAGGTCGCCCGCGATAATCATGAAGTCAACTTTCAGCTCGATTGTCTTGTCCACCAATTCTTTGAACGCGTTGTCAAAGTCTTGCCTTCTAGCTTCAAGCCCATACTGAGCATAGCCTAAATGCAGGTCTGAAGCGTGAACAAAGCTGAACGGCTTCAAGTTGTCTGCGACTCCCCTCTCTTACCTTCTCTGATTAGTGGTTCGTTAGTATTTAGCTGTTGGCTTTTCATGGTATTCTTTGTCGCCGTTTCTCTCAGGATGACTTCAACTTGCTTTATTCCCTTTATCTAAGAATATGCGAAGCAAAAATGCTTGAAATTCACATTTTTGAAGGGGAAAAATATAAGCAACTGTCTATAAGTATGTGTAAAAAAAGGCGCACTTGCTAGATGAAATGCCAAGTTTGTCAGCAGGAAACTGACCTGCCGTTCCATTGCCCGTATTGCGGTGGGGTATTCTGTAGTGTTCACCGTCTGCCTGAGAATCACGCGTGCCCAAACATTGACTTTGCGCGAGTCCAGAGGCAAGCGCAAGTGATGACGCCGCAGTCATACAGTTCCTACCAGTATTCTTACAATTATGGTCAACAACGACGCAGAAACTACTTTTCTACCAGCCCGACAGAGATTAAACACCTTAGCATTGCAGCCGCGCTCATCATAGCTATCGGATTCTCCATTGGGCTATACGGAAACTACCTCGGAGGTTTCGTGGTGACCATCGGCAAAGTGGTTTACAACTATACGTGGTCGTTGGCTATAATGGCTTCTTTCGCAGTTTTAATGACAGCTTCCGTTTTGACGCATGAAATGGCGCACAAAATTATTGCCGAGCGAGATGGTCTTTGGGCTGAGTTCCGTTTGGTAACTTGGGGAGTCGTGTTGACTTTCATCTCCATATTTTTGCCTTTCAGGATGATTGCGCCTGGAGCAATGATGATTTCGGGTTCAGCCGACAGTGACTCCATAGTAAAGATTTCTCTAGCGGGGGCAATCACCAACCTAATTCTATCCGTCAGCATGCTTGGAGTCGCTTTTGCCCTGCTGCCAAGCACGTTTGCATTGATGCTGTTTTTTGCCGCTTACATCAACGCTTTCCTAGCAGTCTTCAACCTGTTGCCCTTCGGAATTCTTGATGGCGCAAAAGTTTTCAGGTATAACAAGAAGCTTTGGGTCTTAGCTTTCATTCCAAGTCTCATTCTAACAATCTTTACCTTCATTTTGATCGGACTTTAAAATTCAAAAAGCAAAAATTCGGTTTTTGTTTGGCGACGGATTTTTTGTTTTTGTCTATGTGTGCGCAAGAGTAGGGTATAGGAGGGTAAAGCATCTACGGAAAGCATCTACACTTTGACGGTACAGTCGTGGAAGCATACGTCCAAAGTGTCTAGGTTTAACCGCCTGCTATGCTGCCGCAGAATATTAGAAAGATGAAAAGACGCGTAAGCTAAATTGATACAGAATTCGATTTTTAAATAAGTTCGATTGTTACGTGGACTTCTTCCGGCACACGAATACGCATGATTCGCCGCATAACTCGTTCTTCCGAGTCGATGTCGATCAAGCGTTTGTGAATGCGCATCTCCCACCTGTCCCACGTGGCGGTTCCTTCGCCTGACGGCGCCTTCAAAACTGGAACACGTAGTCGTTTAGTGGGCAATGGCACTGGACCGTTGATTTTCACGCCTGTTTTCTGGGCGATGCTTCTGAGTTCTCCGCATACCTCTTCCAGTTTGCCGTAATCCGTGCTTGTGAGGCGTATTCGTGCTTTTCTTACCATTCTGGTCCATCAAACCATTATTTTGCTGTTTAATATATGTTGGTGCACCTATGAGACTTTAGCGGAACATAAAAACCTATCGACGGGTTTTTCGGACTTATGAACCTGCTTTTGGAAAACATCGGAGTTTTGCTGAGGCTTTAGAAAATGAAGGAGAAAGAAAATATTCTTGGGAACTATGGGTATTATTGGAATCTAACCATCCCTTCTGGATTCATATCTTTCCTTTAGTTTTAATAGCTAAAAAAAAGAGAGGGGATTTTTGTTTTTTTAGTTTATGGCCGTTTTCTTGCCATCAGCAACTGTCTACCGAGTCTGCCTCCTTTCTTCATGCATCGTTTCCTGGAATACTGAAAGCATAAATTATTTGCTTGGTTTTGTCTAAGTCATGACCGCGAAGCTCATCGAGGATCCAACTTACAGAAACCGTTTGTTTGCGTTTCAGGACAGGGTCCAGGCCGGCAGACTCCTATCTGAGAAGCTCATTAGATACGCGAAAAACAAAGAGAAAGTAATTCTGTTAGCTCTGCCCGCTGGGGGCATTCCAGTCGGGTTTGCGGTTGCAAAGAAACTCGGGGTTAGATTAGGCGTGATGGTTGTAAGGAAGATTCAAATTCCATGGAATACTGAAGCTGGGTTCGGAGCAGTAGCGTGGGATGGAGAAGCGGTTTTAAATGAACCTCTCGTCGAGCAACTTGGCCTCACTGATGAGGAGATACAGGAATCAATTTCGAAGACGAAGAAAACAATTCAAGAGCGGCTTAGAAAATTCGCAGGAAACAAGCCCATGCCCGCTCTTAAGGACAAAATCGTAATACTCATAGACGACGGGCTAGCCTCGGGATTTACTATGCTGGCTGCGGCAAGGTCGGCGAAAAAAGGGGCGCCCGAAAAAATAGTTGTGGCCGTGCCAACTTCCTCTGCGGGCGCTATCAACCTGGTTGAGCCGGAAGTGGATGAGATAGTTTGCCTCAACGTCAGGACCGCGCCGTCATTCGCCGTCGCAGACGCATACAAAAACTGGTATGACTTAGCAGATGAAGAAGTTATTGGAATACTCGAAAAAGCTGAGAAACTGCCCTGAGGTTTATGTTACAAGAAAAACGTTGGTTTCAACCGTCGACGCGTTCTTGGCTCAAATCCGATCTACGAAGCAACACGTGCAGATTAAAAGTTCATATAATAAGCAAATTAGTTTATTTCTAAGGGTAAAGTTTTGACGGAATATCTAATCGGAACGGGCGGTTGGAGCTACTTCAACGTTGGCAACAAACCCTCGCTTAAAACGTACAGTGCAATCTTTAACTTTGTCGAGGTCAACTATACTTTCTACGAGTATCCCCCAATTCAAACGGTTGAGACTTGGAGACGAAGTGTCCCAAGCGACTTCACTTTTTCAGTTCGATGCCACCAGGACTTGACCCACAGAATAGGTCTCAAACCGGTAGATCAAGCCTTTGAAGTATTCTACAAGATGAAAACGTACTGTGATGCTCTTAACTCGCCTTACCTGGTTCTGGAAACCCCCTCAAAATACGTTATAGACCATGAGAGCGCCGCACAAGCAAAAGACTTCTTTTCGAGTTTAAACCTGAAGGACATAAGACTCGTTTGGGAGTACAGAGCACCTAAGACTCAAGCGGTCATTAACCTTATGAAGGATTTCAACATCGTCCAATGCGTGGATCTGTCGAGGGAAAAGCCAGCGTTCAACTTGGACGTTACCTACTCACGACTATTTGGAAAAGGGCAGCAGAACATCTACCAATTCACCGACGACGAATTAACTGAAATAGACCATAAAGCTGAAGAAACAAAATCTAAAATCGTAGCAATGTCCTATCACGGGTTAAGAATGAACACCGACGCTCTCCGGCATCTTCAATACAGGAAAACTGGCAATTTTATTCCCGTAACATCCTTTGTGGGTTTAGATTCCGCGCGGGCCGTCTTAGCCGAGGACGCAAAGTTTCCCTCTTCCAAACAAGAGCTTACGGCAAAGCAAGGGTGGAAAGTAATCGATTCAGCCCCGGATAAAACGGTGCACCTCTCGGAATTTCTCAGCAGAATACCTGACAAAACCTATTCTAACATCGATGAGGTTATCGATGAGTTGAGGGCGGTTCTTTGAGGACGGATAACATTTTCCTCGGCACTTCAGGATGGAGCTATAAGGAGTGGGAAGGCAATTTTTATCAAGAGAAAAGCCGAGAAAGCAAACTCAGGGCTTACTCGAGGGTTTTCAAAACCGCCGAAATCGATTCGACCTTCTATCGTAACCCGTCAAGGGGAACAGTCATGGGTTGGCTGAAGTATTCCCCAACCGATTTTGTCTTCACCGCCAAACTTCCAAAACTGATAACACATGATAAGAAATTAGGTCTAAAAGATGATGTGAAGGTTGACTTAGAAGTGTTTTTGGATTTGATGAGACCCCTGCAGCTCGGCGGAAAGCTAGCTTGCTTTCTCATCCAGCTGCCGCCAAAATACTCCTACAATCCAGAGAATCTCGAATCATTCTTCAAATTGCTCGACCCAGTGTTTAAGTACGCAGTTGAGTTCCGCAACGTAAGTTGGCTCAGGGATGAAACCTGGAGGTTGCTCAAGCATTACCAGGTTGCTTACACGATTGTCGATGAGCCGCTCCTGCCCCCAGAAGTATATTTAACGGCTGATTTTGCGTATTTCAGATGGCACGGCAAGGGTGAAAAAATCTGGTTCGACTACCGATACAGCAAAGATGAACTGGAAGCTTGGGTTCCAAAAGTCACGGAGGCAGCAGGCGCCGTCAAAACGGTTTACGGCTACTTCAACAACCATTATCACGGTTATGCGCCGGAAAACTGCCTACAACTCATTGAGCGTTTAGGGTTATCATCTGAGGAACAAAAAAAGGCCAAAGCAAAAAGCGCTGTCAAACAAGCCGAACTCGACTCCTTTTTTAGTTGAGCGCCCAAGCTTGCTCCAAATGGTTAAAGTCATATTTTCGTTTTCAAGTAGTGCTTCGAAACATCATGAATCATTTCTCAAAAATACGCCCAGCACTTTTGAATGTTGGGAAAAGCTTCAAGATAATGCAACAAAATGAGTCTTTGTCCGTATGCACGTGGACCTACTGCCACGAGAGCCTTTTCAAACATTTGGGAATCGTCTGACATAGTAAATTCCCTTCGCAAACGCTTGTTTAGTTTGGGAAAAACGCCTTCTAGAAATATTTAAAAGTGAATTAAATAAATATAAAAAATCCCGTTTTGAAAGCATGTGATGTTATGAGCTCGAGTACTGGCGATAAAGAAAATGCGAGTGGAATGATTGATTGGCCCTTAAGAAGCGGGATATTCCTTGTGGCAGTGTCATGGTTCGTCTATTTCCTTTACGATGACATTCTTGGCGTTTACAATCGGCACACAACCTTGCCGTTAGTCAAAGAAGATATTCCCGCAGCGATAGGGTTGGGATTTGCAGTTGCCGCGAGCGCCGCAACCGTGCTAACACTCCTATTTTACCTATGCAAAAGGGACCTCTCAAAACCAGAAACCACGATGGCAGTACGATTAATCCTCTTTTCCGAAGCTGTCTACTTTGTTTTAGGCTTTCTGCCCTCAGTTTTCGTTGAGGGATTACCGGGAACTTTTCATTTCACCATCCAGAAACTGTTTGAAGTTGGACTGCCATCCTTAGTCGATGCGACAGCCATTCCCACTGTTTTAGTCAAGCTTTTTCTCACCTTAAACCCGAGTAAACCAGCTAAAGAAACAATTAAGTGGGGACTAATTGCGGGCACCGTTTATCTTTTCGCATTTTGGATAAGCAATGCCGGAAACTGGATAGGAGCAGCCATAGCTAAAGGAGTAAACTACATAATAGATTACCCCGTTAACATGTTCAGCTTCATCCTTACCACAGTTGGATTACTATTGCTCTCACTGTATGCAGCATACTTTTCAAGGAAAACAATCGGAAAAGGCAATCTAACAAGATTCGACCTGAAAAAGGTGGGACTTATCCTTACAGCTACAGGCATGTACCTTACTTTGACTCTGCTTCTGTGGTTTATATTTGGGTCGGTCGGCGGATGGGGCACGTGGTACGCATGGCTCTTAGGCCACGGCTACTTGGACCTATGGGGGCTGACCCTTCCATTCATCGGTCTACCCTTGCTCTTCTACACGGAAAGCCGCGCCGCCCAGACGGCACCCAACCCGAATCGAGCCTCACTGCAACCCGTAAACAGAAAACAATTAAACGCACTCTTTTTCATCGTCGAGGGCTTGGGCATAACCTTCTACGCCGTTCTCTCAGCAGCCTACTATGCAACTATACCGTCAACAAAAGTACTCACCGGAGAACCCATCTTCCATATACCGATTACAATATTCGGGCTGCTCTACTTCATCGCGACAATAATAGTCGTCCTGGTTTCAACCATAAAAAAGAAAACTAAGGAAAAGTAGTGCAGGTAAATCGTCATTGACTCTTTCAGACTCAGCCCGGCGAGAAGTTTGTACAGCATTGACAGTTTCTCACTTTTCCACAATGGGGCTCACTTATGCCTTAGTTGATGGCGTTCGTTAATTTCGCAACAGCAGTGCATTTTGTACTCAGGGTTTGAAGCCGACAAGAAGAGCTAATTCAAGCCATTTCCAGTAGCAGTCAACGTCCGTGAATCCTATTTGTCTCAGCCACTTAAGTTGAGTTTCGACATCTAAAAGCTTATTCAACGAGTCCTCGGTCTTTGGGGTCCCTGAGGCAATAATATAATTTACGTGAATATTCCTCGTTGCAGAAGCTACGCGTTCCAAGTTGCAAAAGACGCCCTTAGGATTCAACAGGTCGAATATTTCCTTGTACAGCTGCCTCTTCCTCTTATGAGCCAAATGGTGAATAGCTAAGCTTGATACTACAGCGTCGAAAGAACCCAGTTGCGCTGCCGGAAGAGGAAAACTAAAATCATGCTTCATCACAGTAACGCGTTTATCTTTTGCAAAGCGTTTTCTTGCTTGCCCAAGCATGGGCTCGGAAAAATCCAATGCAACCCCTTCTGCTTCCGGACTATTCAGTCTAATCAAGGCAAGAAGCCTTCCGTTGCCTGTCCCCAAATCGAGAACACGCTTGGCGTCTTTAGGAATCTGTTCCAACAACACTCTTTCGCCTTCTGTTCTATGAGGAAGTTTATCTGCTCTCGCCAAGTATGCGAGTACATGATCAACTTCTTGCCATCCGCTCACAGCTGCATCCTCTTTTTTTGCCAGTTGGCTTTTTTGCTCATAAAGATGACAAGATATTTTAACTTACACCTTAAATCCAGCGATAAATAGTAAACATCTGCCATATGCACCTTTTTAAGCGCCACGCCATGCGACTTCTAAACTGTCGAAATTCTGCTGCCGCAATTATTGCAGAAGATTGAGCCGTAAGGATTTTTTGAACCACATTTTGGGCAAACAACGGTTTGCTGTTGCACAGGTTTCTGTTGCAAGTTCTCCTTTGCTCTCTGGATGGCTGCATGCATTTCCTTATCTGCAGTGGCAAATGCTTTTTCAAGCTCCGCCCCTACACTATAAAACGCTTCACTCAAAATCTGATCGGCAGGATAAGCAGCGTTGGCGGCTCTGCCCTTAGGGGTTTTAGTGCCGCATTTAGGGCAAAAATAATCGTCATCACTGATTTTTTCGCCGCACTTAGAGCAATAGACCAAACTTCTTCACCGTCATTATGCATGCGATCTGAAAATTTAAGCATTTACTACCTCGCGAGAATTCAAGTCGCGAGGCAAAACAGAAAAAGAAACATGTTCTTTAAGCTGCGAGTTTTTGTCTGGCTTCTCCTATCAGTTTGACGGTTCGTAGTCGCCACGATTCAAACTCCTGAGGTGTCGTCGGGTAATTGTTGTAGTGTGCGCCGACTTGTCTCATCATAGTCACGGTGAAGCGCAATTTACTGAGGAATCCAACCCGCCGCAAGCCTCTGAAGACCCGTTTGGCGGTTTCGGTGATGTTTAGGTGGAAGTCGTCGCCCATTCCTGCCTTGAGCACGTCATCTTCTGTCATGAGCTTCTGGTTCATGCCGTAGTTCAAGTCTTTATCGCCGCATGATAAGAGGAACATTCGGAACACGTCTAAGCTAGCTTGCTTTTTGCCGTAAGTCTGGATGTACTTCTTGTTGTAGCTCCACAAGGCTTCTTTTGTGGGTTCACCCTTGGCTAAAGCTTCAACGATTGTTTGCCCCGCAAGATAACCACTAATCATCGAGGGCCCGATGCCGCCACCGTGAATCGGATTAACCAGCGAAGCAGCGTCGCCAGCCAGCATGATACCGTTGCCAACCATGTTGTCCAGCGGTCTTCTCGTCGGGTCAAACCAACCGCCTCCAGTGAGGACCTGCGACTCTTCAAAGGCTGGTTTCTTAAACGTGTTATCGTAAAGTTGCTTCTTCGGGTTGGGGTATTTGCCTCGCATGCAGATGCCTAAGCCAACGTTAACCCGAGCTCCACCTTTGGGGAAAATCCAGACGTAACCTCCCGGAGCAACTTTCTGGTTAAGATAAATTTCGCAGAAACGAGTATTCTCAGTTTCATGTTTCAGCAGACGAATCTCACGATAACAAGCCTCAACATCTCCGTTCTCAACCTCGCGATCTATGCCCATTTCCTCCGGCAACAAGTGCCTAACAACCGCAAAGAAGCCACTAGCGTCAACCACAACCTTGCTCCTTAACTGCACGACTTCTCCAGTTTTCATGTTCTTCGCCGTTAAACCAGCAGCTGAACCCTTCTCGATGATTGGGGAGCGAAAATTCACGTTATCCTCAAGAACAGCGCCTGCGTCAATCGCCTTCTTAAGCAGCCACTGCCCAAACAATCGCCTGTTAAGAAGGTAACCGACAAAGTCCTTGTCAGCAATGGTGAAAACCGTGTTTTCGTCAGGCGAATAGATCTTTATGCCATCAATTCGAGCTTCTAGTTCGCCGCCTGCAGGCTTCTCTAAACCCAGAAACTTTAAGTGATGCTCTCCAAGGGCGTCGCCGCAGACTTTTTCGCCTACTTGCTCGGGGCTTTTCTTCTCCACAATGCAAACTTTTAAGCCTGATTCAGCAGTGGTTTTTGCTGCTAAGCAACCTGCTGTTCCAGCGCCTACAACTACGACATCATACTTTTCCAAGGTTTATCCTCCGTGACCCTACTGATGTATTTTGTATACCTTGTTTTATATGTAAAGCCTAATAAACTATGAAGTGAGCTAAACTACACTGAGTGTAATGTGGATGAGTGCCCCTTTAACTTTAAGCGCAGAATTCAGAAGAACAGTGGAAGCCCGCATGGACCAGGTTTTGCGTGGCGTGGAGGAAACGTTTAACCAAATTATTGAGACCCAGAGAATAACTCCCGCCGAACTGAAACAGGAAATTGACAGTCTGCAGGAAAGTTTCAATTTGCTTTTTCAGAAATGGAGCCTCGAAATACTTTATACGCTTCTGCTTAAGGAAACTATAGGGTTTGGCGAAATTAAAAGAACCCTAACTGTAAACTCGCGGACTCTTTCGGACAAGCTGAAAATTCTTCAGGCGCACAATTATATTACAAGGAAGGTTGTCGGGGGGCCGCCGTTGAGGGTAGAATACGCACTGACAAGCAAGGGAAAAGACACGGTGCTCCTTTCGTTGCCTCTTCTGTACTATTCAAGCTCCTCCGAAGTCAAAGTTTAGGTGCCTTCTTCTCATTTCTCTTTAATGACAAGGGAAGGCTCGTGGTTTCCTTCGCAGTTTCAAAAACCATGCACGTAAGCGTCTTCTCCAAGCCCTTAATCAACCGCAACTTGTCAACCACGAATTTGCCGATTGCATCGACGTTTTCAGCGCGAAGTTTTATCAGCAAGTCCCAATCTCCCGTAATTATGTGCACTTCTTGGACTTCGGGGAACTGCGCTATTTCTTTAGCGACCTGTCTCTGAGAAACTGGGGTCCCATCGGTTTTTGCAGTGTAGGACACGGAAGCCAAGATAAAGGCCGCTGTGCCTAAGCTCAATTTTTCAGTGGATAAGATCGCCCTATACTGCTTTATAATTCCAAGTTCCTCCATGCGTTTTGTTTTTGCAAAAACCGTTGTGATTGGTGAATTGATTTTTTTTGCGATTTGATTAGCAGTTAATTTGCTGTTTTCTTGGATTAGTTGCAGTATGGCTTGATCTTTTTCGTCGAGTTTTGCACTCATATGTAAATATTACAAGTATCAACTATAAAAAGTTGTGTTTATTGTAAATTATCCATCTTTTATTATAAAAAATTTATTATCCTCTATGCCATTTAGTTTTCAAACAAACCAAGCTAAAGTGAACCAAATTGAAGCAAGAAACTCAAATGGAAATGCCAAAACCTCTAGAGCAACTTTCGCCAAGCGAGTTAAAAAGGAAAGCCTGCATTGGCAAAGTAATGACTTACACGCTGAAAAGCCTCACAGACACATTCTTAAGTCGAGGCTTCGAGTGGTTGCTTCCGGTGGCGCTAAGCCAATGCACTGATCCGCTGTGGCCGGACCCAGGAGCATCTATTGATAAAAGAATCGAAGTAGACATCTACGGCGTACCAGTCAGAGCGACAGCTAGCATGATCATCCATAAACTCGTCGCCGCATCAACTGCTTATCCCAAACTATTCATTCTCTCACCCAACATTCGAATCGAGAAGGCAAAACGTGCTACAACAGGCAAACACATCTACGAGTTTACACAGCTCGATTTTGAAGCCAGAAACGGCACCTCCAAGGAGATAATGGCACTAGTCGAAGACGCCCTCTGCATGCTCGTCAAAGATTTGAAGCATGAAATGAAAAGTGAACTAACCACTTTGTGCCGATATGATACGCTTAAGGTTCCGAAGGCCCCATTCAAAGTTTACGACCGCGTTGAAGTTGAAGCTAAGTACGGTGCAGACGAATGGGAAGCGGGCATAACGAAAGACGCAACTGAACCGGTTTGGGTGACCAACATTCCAAGAGAATTCTACGATTATGAAGACTTCAAAACTGGCAAGTGGGACAACTATGACTTGTTCTTGCCGCAGTACGGCGAAGTGCTATCGGGCGCTAGGCGAGAATGGGAATACAGCAAAATTTCCGCGAAAATTGAACGCGACAAAGTCAAAAAAGAAAACTACGCGTTAATTTTGACGATGGCAAAGGAGGGAAAAGTTAAACCCACTGCGGGCGGAGGCATAGGCATCGAACGATTAGTCGGCTGGATTTCAGGCGTTAAACATGTTGCTGAGTGTCAACCATTCCCGAGAATCCCCGGAACTGTAAATGAACTTTGATACTATGTAAAGAAACGTAACGACGATTGATACAATCCTCAACTTTTCTTTTAATTCCAAAACGTTTATCATTTACTTATGCGACTGTTTGAGAGTAAAAAACGTTAAAACGCAAAATAAAATCGGAAAATATAGTGAAAGGAAATGGCCATAATGAATCCTTACCTTGAGGCTCTTCAGCCAAAACTAAGCGAGTCAGATTTCAAAAAATTAAGCGCGATGGATAATCCAATTGTTCACGAGTTCATAGCTAAAGAAAGCGACCTTTGCCAACCCAGAGACATATTCGTATGCGACGACTCTGCTGAAAATATCGCTTATGTTCGAAAACAAGCTGTAGCCTCAGGGGAAGAACAAGCAATCCTAACTCTGCCAGGCCATACTGTTCATTTTGACGGTGAATACGATCAAGGACGAGACCGCCAAGCCACAAAGTACCTTATCCCCAAAGGCATAACCCTGAGCAAAGCCCTCAACCAAATCGACCGTCAAGAAGGGTTAGCTGAAGTTAGAGGTTTACTTCGCGATTCAATGCAAGGCAAAACAATGATAGTCCGCTTCGTATCACTGGGCCCGCAAAATTCGATCTTCACAATTCTCGGTTTGCAATGCACCGACTCATGGTATGTTGCACATTCCGAAAGCCTGCTTTACCGTTCGGGATACGAGCAATTTTTAAAGGCAGGACCAAAAAGCGACTTCCTGCGCGTCGTTCACTCAGCAGGAAAATTGAACGGCGACATAGTTAGCGTTGACTACAACAAGAAACGTGTCTACATCGACCATATGGACAACACCATCTACAGTGTAAACACACAATACGCCGGCAACTCCGTCGGATTCAAAAAACTCGCTTTCCGCTTGGCTATCCGCAAAGCAAGCAGCGAAGGCTGGCTGGCAGAGCACATGCTGCTTATGGGCGTCTTCGGTCCAGGCGCGCGCAAGACTTACTTTGCTGGGGCTTTTCCAAGTGCTTGTGGAAAAACTTCAACCGCTATGCTTCCCGGAGAGACGATCGTCGGTGATGATATAGTGTATATTCGAGACGCAAATGCTGTTGCTCATGCAGTTAACGTTGAGTCAGGCATATTTGGCATTATACAAGACGTCAATCCGAAGGATGACACGTTAATTTACAAGCTGCTAACTAGCCCAGGCGAAATCATATTCTCAAACGTGCTGGTTAAGGACGGCAAACCATACTGGCTCGGAATGGGACAGGAGCTTCCTAAAGACGGCTGTAACTACACTGGCACGTGGTTTGAGGGCAAGAAAGACGAGATGGGCGAAGAGATTCCTCCCGCGAACAAGAACGCCCGGTACACGCTTGCGCTAAAAACGCTGCAAAACTGTGACCCTGAACTTGACAATCCAATGGGTGTCGAATTAGGCGGTATAATGTACGGTGGGCGTGACGCTAAGGCTTACGTGCCCGTCCAGCAAAGCTTCAACTGGGAACACGGCATCATCGCTTACGGAGCTTCACTCGAGACTGAAACAACCTTCGCCACAGTAGGCAAAGAAGGCATTCCCGAAATCAACATGATGAGCATACAAGATTTCATCTCAATCCCGCTCGGCAAAAACATTCACAACAACTTAGGCTTTGGGCGCAAACTCAAGAAGCAGCCGATCATTTTCGGGGTGAACTATTTCCTGAAAGAGGTCGGCAACAGCAAGTACGTGAACGGCATGCAGGATAAGCATGTTTGGATAAAATGGATGGAGCTAAGAGTCCACAACGAGGTCGGCGCTTTGGAAACCCCGACTGGGTACATCCCCAAATATGAGGATTTGCACAGATTATTCAAACAAGTGCTAAACAAAGCTTATGCGAGAGAGGATTACGTAAAGCAATTCACCACACGTGTTCCGGAAAACTTGGCGAAGATTGAAAGAGTTCAACGTTTCTACCAGGAAAACGTCACTGACACGCCGCTAGAACTATTCGGTATCCTTTATTTGCAACGCCAGCGCCTGCTTGAAGCAAAAGCAAAATACGGTGACTACATTTCCCCTGACAGTTTCGAGCGAGAAAAAGCGAAACAACTGCTTTAGATTCGGCCGCCACCCAATTTTTAACACTTTCTTTGGGTAAAATTTTATAAAGTATCCGGTATACTGATTAGAAATTCATAACTGTTAATAAATAAACACAAAGAAAAAGAAAACGGAAGAAAAGACAAAACTGAGAGTGGATAGATAATGATGAAAAAGCTCGATAAAAAAAGCAGCCAGTACACGATAAATCTAGTTGCTATCGAAGGAGAAGGGTCTTTCCCGTGCCCAAAATGCGGAACAACAATCTCGCCTGATGATGAGACAGAGGTCAGCTACAAAATTGTAGACACGAAAATAGTCAACGATGAACTCGCTGAGTTAGTCATCGCCTGCGGCAAATGCGGAAGCGTAATAAGAATCACTGGCTTTCAACAAGGCTTTGATGCTTAAAATGGCAAAAGGCGTTTTCTAAACAATTTTTATTTAACGCTCGAAGTTAGATCTGCAAGTTATCTCTTCTTTTAACTTCTAAAAAGGTTCTTGCTTCGCAGGGTGTTTTAATTATGAAGTTTTGGGGGCAAATGGTTTATTTCGCCTTTCAACATTACTCGAATTGTTGATTTGAATGCTGATCGAGACGTTCACTCTTGGTAGTTTATCAACCAACTGCTACGTTGTTTTCTCTCAACAAACGAAAGAAGCGATTATAATTGATCCAGGCTTAGACTTACCTTCAGAGGCCGACCAGATTTTCGATTACGTAGCCCAAGCAGGCTTGAAAATAAAGTTAATTGTGAACACTCATGGGCATCCGGATCACATAAACGGGGACGCCGTACTTCAAGAGAAATACAACGTTCCCATTTGCATTCACCGCCTTGACGCAGCTTCCCTCGCTTTGTTAGAAAACGTGAGTTTTCCCCCGACTGTCCTGTTGGATGAGGGCACGTTAATAAAGTTTGGAAATGAATCATTAACAGTTATGCATACTCCTGGGCATACTCCTGGCAGCGTCTGCCTTCTTGGGGAACGATTGGTCTTCACTGGTGACACGTTGTTTGCAGGAGGGATTGGTAGAACAGATTTTCCTGGAGGTTCAGAAAGTGCTATGCGGTTGTCCTTGCAAAGGCTGGCGCGTCTACCTGATTATTTTCTAATTTACCCGGGTCATGGACGCCCATCAGTTATGGGGGAAGAAAAAAGGGTTAACCCTTTTCTGACTAATTGAGTTTTTATTTCGCAAGAGGGATACCTTGCCGGGATTTAGCTTTTCAAAAATTTTCACTTTGATCTGATGAAACGTTTCGAGCCGCTTAAATATCCTTATCGCTTACCTTCTAATCCATTGGAGACACAGCTTTGAGTGAAAAGCACGATTGGCAACAACTCTACATGCTCCTAAAACTAGCGGAGATGGGGGCTTACCGTCGAACTGCCAAAATCTCAACCGAATACTTAGCTGGGAAAGTGGGGTTTTCTCAGCAAACCGCTTCACGGTACCTTATAGAACTTGAACGGAAAGGATGGATTCAGAGGAACATTACTCCGGAGGGCAGTTTGATCAAGATTGAAGAGGCGGGGGGTAAAGAACTGCAGAAGCTTTATTCGAACTTGAAGTTTCTAGTCGAAAAAACCTACCCGCCCTCCGTAACTTTAGAAGGAACCGTCTTCGCAGGACTAGGCGAGGGCGCATACTACATTTCTAAGGAGCATTATAGGAAAGAATTCAATGAAAAGTTAGGCTTTGACCCTTATCCTGGCACACTTAACCTTAAACTAACAACAGATTACGACATTAAAACTCGCACTGAAGTGGAAGCGTACCCAGCCGTCGAGATTACAGGTTTCAAGAATGAAGACCGCTCATTCGGGTTGGTAAAATGCTATCCCGCAATAGTTGATAACAAGGTTAAAGGCGCCTTGGTAACAGCGTTGCGGAGCCACTATGACGTTTCAGTCGTCGAAATAATCGCACCCGTCTGCCTAAGAAAGCAGTTGAACCTGAAAGACGGCAACAAAGTTAAGGTCGAAGTCTACATTATGCCGTAAGCTAAAACGGGTAGAGCGGATGCTTATACCTGACCGAGTACTGCTCATGCGGTTTACGTGTCGAAGCTATCCAATAACCTATAAGCAAGCCGAAGCCTAAGCCGCCGATGTGCGCTAAGTCGTTTACTCCCGTTCCTAACCCGCTAAGAAAGAGCAGGAAAAACGCGTAAACAAGCGCGCCAAGAAGGGATTGTCTAACTGAATGTCTATCATATATTACGCACGCGCCGAAAAGTGCGAAGATTGCACCTGAAGCTCCAACTGAAAGAAAGTTTGGCCCAAAAGCGAGTGAGAGAACGTTGCCGACTAAGCCGCCGAGAATGTAGGTTCCTAAATACTCAGGCAGAGAAAACATCTCCTCAGCTCTTAAGCCGAAGATGAACAAGAACAGCATGTTGCCCACAATATGCGGTATAGAAGCGTGCACAAACATGGACGTAAAAAGTTGGAAATATGCACCTTGAAAAACTTCATAATTCCACTGATAGATCGGAGGAATCGCACCGAGGTTAGTGTTCAGCCAGTTTCCGCCAACTATGGAAGTGTAAACGTAGACGGCTGCATTTACTGCGATGAGGATATAGGTGGGATGGTACTTTTCACAATTCATCGGAATGACCAAATTTGCTCTCCGCGTAGCTTAGGCGGTCACGCTTGTCGATTATTTCCTGTTTAATCCTTGACGAGCTATCTAAAGGCTTCTCTCCAAACTTGCCTATTCTTACGACTTTAACATTCAATTTGTTCTTTTTCACGTAATCCTGCACCTGTTTCATCATGTCTTCTTGATCATATCCCAAAGCAATCACGTCCGGCTTGCTGTTTTCGATGACTTCGCCGATGTCAAAGTTCTCGTAACCCAGCACAGCCTTATCAACCACTCTTAAAGACTCAACAAGCGAACGGCGCTGTTCCTCAAGCATTATAGGCTTTCTACCCTTGGTTTTCTCCACCGTGCTGTCCCTTGCAATAATGACAACTAGCTGAGCGTCTGGTCCGCCTGCTCTCTTGGCTTCCTCTAAAAACTTAACGTGACCGAGATGAAGCAGGTCGAACACGCCTGATGCTAAGACAACTTTTTTCTTTCCTGATTCGTTGGCCATTCGAATTTCACCGCGCCCAACAATCTTAAAGCGTCAAGGAGCCCCTCACAGTAAGCTACTGAGGCTAAGCTGGTTTCAAACTTTCCTTGAACCTTATAATACTTTGCGTCCTCCAAGTAATCAGAAGCCCAACGTAAAACCTTCGCCACATCCTTCTCTGAAACATCAACCGGAAGCGTTGTGCGTTGCAGCTCATTGAACACTTTCTCGGCTGACCCGATGTACTTTGAAGTTAACGCTTCTAAACTCACCTGACGAACCTCCTGAAGTCGGACGGCGCATCAGCAAGTGCGATCAAAGCTTCAACTTCCATAAAATGCATGTCGCCCGGAAAAATCAAGCTGTAAGGTGGCTTCCCAAAATCAAAAACTTCTAGATTCCTGATAAAGTCAGCCTTTAAGGTCGGTTTTTTGCTTCCGGCTCTTGCAACGCCAACGGCAGCCGTATCCATCGTGACAATGTTCATTTTCTTTTTCTTTTCAACTTCCCTGAGCAACGCGATTGCTTGATTGATGCTCAAAAACTGTCTTTCATCGGCTTTCAAATCCAAAAGGCAAAGCGTGTGCAAACCAAAATTCTTGTTTTGAGCGATAACATCATATGGCGTTTCAGAAAAGTTCTCTGGGAAAGGAACTGTAACTGTTTTTCCAAACTTGTAGTTATGCAACCCTGACAGGCTGACAATCGCCGAGATTATCGATGCACCGTGAACAATTCGGGTCTTTACCCCACGCTTTTCCGCGTCAATTCGCAGCGTCACATGCGTAGTCGCAATGAAGGGGTCGCCCGGGACGAGAAACACGGTCTTGCCTTTCTCGGCTGATGCAAGAACAGCTTCTCCGCCTTCTTCTTCCAACTCACGCCTCGAAACCGCCCGGACCTGTTTACCACATAAGACTTCGAAGTTTTGCAGGTTAAAGTCGGGCATGAAGCTGGTGTAGAGTTCCATGAAAACGTAATCGGCTGTTTTCGTTTCTTCTAAACCATTGACGCTGACGCCTTTTTCATCGTTTAACCCTAAGCCCACGAAGACAAGTTCGTTCAAGTTGAGCTCTCCAACATATTGGAGCCGGGTCAAAACTTAAACATTATTTCTCCTTAATCTCGCCCGCATCAACTAGCTTCTTATAGTAAACTCGGCAAGTCCCCATAGAAACTCCTTCGCGCTCACAGAAAACAGAAAGAACCTTCTCAACGGGCTCGCCAGGTTTCTTCTCGTTAACCATTTCTTTCAACAGGTCCATGTTATGCTTATCCCCTTTATTACTCATCAGCCGAACCTTCTTGCTTTAGTATTATCAAATCTTTCTCCAATGCAAAAAACCTTTTGCATCTTTCTACAGTCCTGAAAACTGCTCTTCGCAGGCGCTGAAAAACCTCTTTCACTTTCTTTACAAGCATGTCCCAGCTGCATATTTCGTTTCACTTTTGAACTGAACATCCGACCAAACGTTTATATGATTTACGTTAAAGAGAAACCTACGCATTTGAGCCCGATGACTGAAGGATTGAAGCTAAATGAAGCCTGTTGAAAACCTAATCAAGGACAATTTGAAAAACCTTAAGCCATGCGTTCACGGCGGAGATGTTTTGGATGCAGCGAGCAAAAGCGGACTCAGGCGAGAGGAAATTTTAGATTTCAGTTCAAGTGTGAACCCGTTGGGTCCGTCCAAGATGGCGCTTGAAGCAGCGGAGAAAAGCTTTAAAGAAATCCCAGCTTACCCTGATTCAAACTGCCTTGCGCTTCGGCAAGCTATTGCCAATCATTTTAGCGGTATAGGCAAAAACAATGTTGTCGTCGGCAACGGCTCCACGGAACTCATATACTTGTTCGCCGAAGCTTTCCTGAAAAAAGGTGAAGTGGCATTGATACCGGCGCCTACGTTCGGCGAGTACGAGACTGCGGTTAGGAAGACGGGTGAAACGGTGAAATTTGTCGAGCTCGATGAGAACTTTAACTTTGATCCAGACGTTTTCATCCATAAAATGGCTGGCGCCAAAATTGTCTTCTTGTGCAACCCGAATAACCCAACAAGCATCCTCATTCCAAACAAAACCTTAACAGGCATAGTTGAAAGGGCCTTGGAGCAAGACAGCCTTGTCTTTCTTGATGAGGACTTTTTAGAATTCGTAGAAAACGAAAAAAAATTGTCTCTGATTCGCAAAATCAAAAATTATCCCAACCTGTTCATCCTTAGGTCTTTCACTAAAATTTTCGGGTTAACCGGCTTGCGCGTTGGCTACGGCATCGCCAGTGAAGAAATCATCAATGTACTTTCGTGCGCCAAGATTCCTTGGAATGTTAACTGTTTAGCACAAGCTGCCGCAGTTGCGGCGCTGAAAGATGAGGAGCATCTGAGGGTGACCCGTGAACTTATAAAAAAAGAGAAAACACGACTCTTGACGGAGCTAGGACGATTCAGGTCTTTGAAGGCCCACCAGCCCGATGCGAACTTTTTGTTCATTGACACTCGCGAGTCAGGCTTAACTGCAACTGAATTAGCGAACAAGCTGTTGCATGAAGGCATTCTGATTCGGGACTGCACCTCCTTCAGAGGACTTGATCAATACTTCATTCGTGTAGCCGTTAAAACCCGCTCTGAGAATGACCGGTTGATTGAAGCTTTAAAGCGGACAGTGAAAAATCATAACTAGGTTCGATTGTTAAACCATGTTTAGTTTTAGCCTTTCTCTCTTCCTCGATTCCGTGCTTATCTTCGTTTTAGCTTTTTTAATTGACATGATCTTTGGAGAATACCCTGATAAGATTCACCCAACCATAGGCATTGGCAAACTCATCGCTTACCTAAAGCCCAAACTGAAAAATCCAAACCCCAAAATCGAAAAAGCAAAAGGCATCCTACTAGCCGTAACCGTCATACTCATTGTTTCACTGCCCGTTTTTACGCTGCTTTTCTGGATCAGGCAATCCTTCGGCTTCTATGGTCAAATAGCCTTCGTCATAGTTGGAGCGGTCTTATTCAAAGCTACATTCGCAGTGAAAGGCATGGGCCATTACACCAAGCCGATCGCTGACGCGTTGAAGAAAAATGATTTAGTTGAAGCGCGAAAATGGCTGCCCTTCATTGTCCGCAGGGACCCAAACACCCTAAACGAGAGACAGATCCTATCTGCTGCGGTCGAGTCCATTGCTGAAAGCACAACCGACGGGATAACTGGACCATTCTTCTTCTTCGCCATATTTGGAGTCGCAGGTGCCTTTGCTTATCGCGCGATTAACACGTTAGATTCCATGGTCGGCTACAAGAACGTTGAAAACCAGAACATCGGATGGTTTAGCGCAAGCCTAGATACATTAGCAAACTACTTACCTGCGAGGTTGACAGCCTACATGATGGTCGCCGCCTCATTCTTGCTGAGAGAAAACTGGCGGGAATCGTTGCGCATTCTTCAACGTGACAAAGCCAAAACTCTCAGCGTAAACGCCGGGTGGACAATTTCAGCGATGGCTGGAGCATTGAACACGCAATTGGAAAAGCCGGGATACTACGCACTGGGCGATGACCACGGTATCACGCTGGAATACATCAACAGGGCTTTACGGATAATGACGTTAACAGCTGTCCTGTTTGGCTTAGTTGTGGTCTTGCCCCTTTTAGCCTTAAGAATCTATGTTACTTGCTAATGCTGTACATTCTTCATTTGTGCACTAGCATCTTAGAAAAGAAGCGACCTCCAGAATATGCACACTATGATCTTTTGAGTTTTTCGGAGGTTTTAGTTGCATAGTTTTTATTTAGGCTTGGCATCTCAGTATTGGCATCTGAGAGGGAACTTCAAGTTTGAATGGTAAACCACTCGCTAGCATAGTTAGCGCCGGCATATCCAAGTTCGGCAAGCGTGAGGGTTTACTCGCAAGAGAAATCTTCGCGGAAGCAGCTAAAGAAGCGTTCAATCGCTGCCCAAACCTTAACCCTAAAAGCGACATTAAAGCCGTTTTCGTCGGGCATATGGGCGAAGCCTATGAGCATCAGGGTCACATGGGCCCTGCCATCGCGGATTGGGCTGGACTCACGGGGGTCCCGGTTACACGGACAGAATCTGCTTGTGCTTCTTCAGGCGTCGCTTTACGTGCTGGAATCTACGCCACGATGTCTGGACTTGCGGACGTTGTTTTGGTCGGCGGCGTTGAGAAGATGACGCATCGCACGACGGCTGAGGTGACTGAGTATTTGGCTATGGCTTCTGATTACCCGTTTGAGCAATGGCATGGCATAACTTTTCCAGGTTTGTTCGCCATGATGGCGACCGCACACATGCATGAGTACGGCACGACTGAGGAGCAGATGGCGATGGTTGCTGTCAAAAACCATTATCATGGAAGCCTAAACCCTAAAGCGCACATGCAAAAAGAAATCACCTTGCAAGCTGCCATGGCTTCACGCTACGTCGCTTGGCCACTTAAACTCTACGATTGCTCATTGATAACTGACGGTGCAAGCTGCATAATCCTGACCAAGCCCGAGTTAGCCAAGAAATACGCTGAAATGCCCGTGAACATAGTTGGCAGTGGACAGGCAAGCGACACCATCGGCTTATACGAACGGCAAGCCTTCACGTCGTTGAACGCCACTAAACTGGCTGCGAAGGCAGCTTATGAAATGGCTGACGCGAAGCCTGAGGATGTTGAATTAGCCGAAGTTCACGATTGTTTCACGTTTGCGGAACTCATGGCTTACGAAGACTTGGGCTTTTGCCCTGTTGGAGGAAGCGGGAAAATGGTGGAAAGCGGCGAAACCTGCCTTGGGGGGCGCATTCCAGTGAACACGAGCGGCGGCTTAAAAGCTAAAGGTCATCCGGTCGGCGCCACAGGTACAGCGCAAGCCTACGAAATTTACCTGCAACTTACAGATCAGGCCGGAAAACGGCAAGTAAAAGATGCTAAGGTGGGTTTAACGCATAACGTCGGCGGGTCAGGAGCCACGGCGGCAGTTCATGTTTACCGGAGAGACTGATGGATGAGTGCGCAAGAACCGTTCTCAATTGAACAATTCTACAGGTTTCTCCAGCAACGTAAGTTGATGGCTGGAAAATGTCGAAACTGTGGAAAAATCCATTTGCCGCCGAGACCCTTGTGTGACAACTGCCTCTCACAAGAATTTGAATGGGTCAACATCTCTGGAAAGGGCAAGCTGCTTACTTACACGGTCATAGACGTTGCACCGGAACTATTCCAAGCATTAACACCTTATGCTGTAGGCATCGTCCAACTTGAAAACGGCCTAAAGATACCCGGCATGATTCAAGGCGTGACACGAGAACAGCTAAAGATAGGAATGGAGTTAACGTTGGATTTCGGTTCATGCGACGCAACAAAGCAGTGGCATCAGTGGCCCAGATACTGCTTCAAACCCGACACATTAAGCGATCAAGGAAGCAGATTGGGTGAAAAAGAAAGATAGGGTTTGTCTTGTTTCCTGCAGCGTTCTAAAAGAGGAACTTAAACAACTGGTCAAACAGGGAAGCCTCGATACAGATCTGGTTTTTGTCAGCAAATACTTCCATGTAGATTATGAAGCGGTGGAAAAAAACCTCCGTAAAGTCCTTGAGCAGACGCTGAAGCGCATCAAAGGAAAAGTGGTGCTTGTTTACGGCGACTTGTGCCTTGGGCAAAACGGAGAGATGAAAAAGCTCGCTGACGAATATGGCGTGGTTAAGGTTGATGCAGTGAACTGTATTGATTGTCAGCTCGGTGGTAAAGGAAAATATTTAGAGGCTGATCCTGAGCATAACTTGATGTTTATGGGTCCAGGAATGATTGCGTTCTTCAAGCACATGAAGGAAAGAATGATAAAGGAAGGGGTTGACGAGGCAGCTTTCGCAGGCATGTTCAGCGGCATTAGAGGCATCGTGCTTTTGAACACCTGTGGCAACGCTAAAGAATGCTGTGAAGAGCTTGAAAAGTTAGCTGTCGGGCTTTCGGTTCTTGAAAAAAGGGAAATAGGGCTTGAAAATGTGAGACAGGTGGTTTTTGATGCAATTGAACATGCAAGAAGAGGCTAGCAATTCTTTTGGCGCCAGAAAGTTACCTAATTCATCGTTTGAAGCCTCATGGAGATACCGCAAGTATTAAAGAAGAATTCGGATAATAATGTAAACTATTGGGTGCGGATGTGGTTGTGACGCAAGCTGTTCCTTCTCAGGCTATGAATAGGCTTGAAGATTGGAAGTCTAGATTGATCGATTTGTCAAGAAGAAACAGCCTTCTTTATTTCCACGAAAATAAGCGAGGAAACCTGTTTATATCGCAACCTGATATGCAGACGATTTTTAATGTATTGGTTTTAAAGAAGAAAAGATTGGAATTCTGGTCGCCTCCTGAAGAAGAAAACAATAAGCCCGAAACGCCAGAAAAGGCGAAAGACAAGAATAAAGTTGAAGCGAAAACCGCGAAAGCCAACGCAGAAGCCTCAGTCGTAACACCCTTAGCAAAACAGCGTCCAGCTGCGAACCAGCTGGTCTGCGGTAACTTGTCCCGAGAGGAACTTGAAAGAATCCTCAAAAGCCTGCAATGGCGGTCACTTCTTGATTATCGTGAACGCGGCGTTCGCATTTTGTACGCGGCTTTCGGCACGCTAAGTTGGGTAGATTTAGAAACTAAAGAGCAAATCCAATCGCCTCTAATCCTTGTGCCCTTAGAGCTAACACGGGATTCTGTACGCCAGCCCTACGCGATCGGCATGCCGCCGGTTGAAGAAGAAGCCGTCCTCAACCCCGCTTTGCAGGTTAAACTGGAAAACGACTACAAGATTGAGTTGCCGCCGTTGCCTGAAGACTGGGAAAGCCAAAACCTGCAAGACTACTTCAACACTGTCAATCGGGCTGTTTCTGAAATGGGTTGGAAAGTGGAGCCGTCGGTTGACATTGGACTTTTCTCATTTCAAAAACTGGTCATATACAAAGACTTGGAGGCTAACGCTTCTTTGGTAACGCAGCACCCGATAATTCGAGCAATCGCAGGCATAAAAGACGACAAACTGGTCTTGGAAGGGTTGCCCGATGAAAAAGACGTCGACAAAATCGAGCAGCCTGACAAAACATATCAAGTTCTCGACGCTGACAGCAGCCAGCGAGTCTCTATTGAATACGCGTTGCGTGGACAAAGCTTCGTCATGAAAGGTCCGCCGGGAACGGGAAAAAGCCAGACCATCGCAAACATAATTGCAGAATGCATCGCTAACGGAAAATCCGTGCTCTTCGTCAGTGACAAGATGGCTGCCCTCGAAGTGGTCTACAAGCGGCTAAGCGAGGTTGGCTTAGCGCACTTTTGCCTTGAACTTCACAGCAGCAAAGCTAACAAGCAGCAGGTTGTGGCTGAGCTCAAACGCAGCCTTGACGAAAACCTTGTTCCGCGCAAGTTACCATCAGCCCATAATTTTGAAAGAATAACGGAGTATCGCGAGGCGTTGAACGGTTACGTTGCGGCCCTGCATGAGAAACGACCGTATCTGCAGATGAGCGCCTACGAAGTTTTAGGTCTAATCTCCAGCCTCGAGCGAGTTCCCTTTATACCTGTCGGCTTGATCGAGCCGGGAACGCTCACCCCTCAGAAAATGCATGAACTGGAAACGCTTGTTTCTCAACTAAGCAAGGTTTGGCAGGTAGTAAAGGAACCCGACTTCCCATGGCTCGGTTACCGAAGCGACGTTTACAACCTTGAAATCCGCTCTGAAGTGCTAACAGCACTTGACTACATCAACGAAACCCTTCGCAAATTGCAGATAGAAACAGAAGACTTTGCCGTGAAGCTCGGAGTTTTTCCGCCTGAAACTTTCGCACGCGTGAAATGGCTTCTTGAAGTAAGCAAGTTCCTTAACGAAAGCCCCAAGCCAGAGGCATATTGGCTTACGAACCCAGACGTGGACAAACTCTACGACGAAGCAAAAAATCGCGGCGAAACGAGCATTTGGATCAAGACCACACGCGCTAGCCTCACGAAGCGGTACAACTTTTCCTTGTTTAACTTGCTTCTTTATAGGTCGGCTGAAATCAAACAGCAGCTTGAAGCGCTGAACAAGTTGCTTCCGGGAGTTGAGTTGGAAGAAAGCGAATTTTTAGGGAATCGCGACAAATTTTCAGCGTTCATAAAGAGCACGGAGTTTGCCGCAAGGAAGTGGCGTGAAACTTCAGAAGCACTTGCTCCGATGCTCGGATTCAATAGCGAAGGCTTAACCATTAAGCAGCTAAAAGAACTGTCAAGAATAGCATTGCTATGTTTTGCTGAGGACAAACCCGAGCCGCAATGGTTCGACGCCAAATACTTTGAGCAAGTTAAAGAAACGTTTGAAAAAGCAAAACGCCTATACCAAGACCACAAACTCCTAAAAAGCAGATTAGACGAAATCTACAGCAATGAAATCTACAGCTTAGACTTAGACGCACTTGTAGAAAGATACAATGGACCACATCAAAGTGCTTTGAAGATCTTTAATTCAAACTATCGCAGTGACCAGAAGCAAATCGCAAGTTTAACCTGCGACGGCAAAGTTCCAAAATCGGTGCTAAACGACCTGATCGACGCCCGTAAAGTCAAAAAGTTGCAGGCCAAAATTGAGGAGGAAGCAGAAACCGTTCGAAGGATGCTCGGGCGCTTTTATCACGAACATAAACTGGATTTCCAAGGTGCAGAAAAAGCTATGGAATTAACGATGGAAATCCGCAGGCTCTCGTGGGAGACAACCATACCGGAACCCCTGCTCAAAATAATCACCAGCAGTTCCAGCCCGTCACCCATGATTAAAAACCTAGGATCAGAACTTCAGGAATCAGTTGAGAGGTGGGAGCAGCAGGAAAAGGGGCTAGAGCAGCTAATACCTCCAAGAGTGCCTGAATCCTCCACCGTCATAACCCAAACGCCGCTTCCGCTTCTTGATGAATGGGCGACCGAAACTGAAAAACACTTGAGCCCTCTTCTTGCTTTGACTAAAGAGGCATTGGCAACGTGTGAGCAAGAACCGGCAAGCTACAAGCAACTCTTGGAGGACCTCAAAAACGCTGAAGACGTAAGGAAGAAAGAAGCCGAAATCACAGGTGAAAAGGCGCAGCTTCAAGAGAAATTTGGCTCGCGCTTCAACGAGCTTGAGACAAACTGGCAGGACATACTCACGGTTCTTGAATGGGTGAAGAAGGTTCAGGCTTCCTTCCTTGACATTCCAGTTCCGCCAGCCTTCGCACAAATCTCAGCTCAAGGACCAAACGCAGCACCCTCAAACATTGAACTAGCTCAAAAATATGATGCTTCCTTAAAAGTGCTAAACGATTTTGAAGCCCGTTTTGAAACGCCGATGAAGTTTCAAAATCAGCCTCTGAAAGATTTAGAGATAAATGTGATCGGCGAACGAGTCCATGCCCTTAGAGAACGAGTCGACGACCTTCAAGTTTGGGTTGACTTCAAAAACATAAAAAACCAGTTTACACTAAGCGGCTTGGAACCTTTCTTCAACCGCCTGGCTGAACAGCGTCTCCCAGCAGCCGATTTGGTTGATGTTTTCCGAAGAGGCGCTTACCAAGAATGGATAAACAGCCAGTATAACGAAGACCCCCGACTGGGCAGGTTCAGAAGGGAAAATCACGAGCAGTTAATCGATGACTTCAAAAAACTAGACCAAGACCTTATCAGGCTCACTTCCAGCATGGTTATCCAGCAGGCAAACAGTCACAAACCCCAGGACATACTGGTTCAAGCAGCCGACACTGAAGCGGTAATTCTTCAGAAGGAAGCGGCAAAGAAGAGGCAGCTTATGCCGATTCGCGTGCTCTTCCAGAAAATTCCTAACTTGCTTGTTAAGTTGAAGCCTTGCCTACTCATGAGTCCCATAACCGTTAGCCAATTCCTGCCGCCCAACTACAAGTTTGACCTGGTAGTATTTGATGAGGCTTCACAGATTGTTCCTGAGGATGCTATCGGCTCGATTTACCGAGGAAAAACGTTGGTTGTTGCAGGGGACAACGAGCAGTTGCCGCCTACATCGTTTTTCCAGAAAAACCTCGTTGACGAAATGGATTGGGATGAACTCAGCGACGAGGACGTTGAGGTTTTCGAAAGCATACTCGACGAGTGCCTCGGCATTGGGTTACCAGTTAAGACTTTGAGGTGGCACTATCGAAGCAAACATGAAGATTTGATAGCGTTCTCAAATCACCGCTTCTACTATGACACACTCATAACTTTCCCGTCAGCGAAGGCGCAAAGTGACAGTTTAGGCGTCAAACTAGTTTATGTTCCAGACAGCGTCTATGACCGTGGCGGAAAAAGAGATAATCCTAAAGAAGCAGAAAAGGTTGCGGACTTGGTCTTTGAACATTTCCGTCTCTACCCGAAGAGAACACTCGGCGTTGTCGCTTTCAGCGTAGCGCAGATGGAAGCTGTTGAAGAAGCCATAGACCGTCGACTAAAAGAACAACCCGATTTTGAACCGTTCTTCAAAGAAGACCGCTTGGAAGGCTTCTTCGTCAAAAACCTGGAGAACGTTCAAGGCGACGAGCGGGACGTCATATTCTTCAGCGTGGGCTACGGTTACGACCAGCAGAAACAGATGACGATGAACTTTGGTCCACTAAACAAGCCTGGCGGTGAAAGACGCTTAAACGTCGCGGTTACCCGAGCTCGAGAAAAAACCGTTATAATCACTTCGATCAAGGCTACCGACATCGCCGCTGACACCAAAGCAAATGGAGTGCAAACCCTAAGGTACTATCTTGACTACGCCGAGCATGGTCCTGAAACGTTGGAGTCGGTTAAGGCAAGGGAAAGCGAGTTTGAATCGGCTTTAGATGAGGATGTGGCGGCAGAAATCAAGAAGATGGGATACGACGTTGTTCCGCAAGTCGGCTGCAGCGCTTACAAAATAGATATCGGAGTAGTTGACCCAGTTAATCCTGGAAGCTTCCTGCTTGGCGTAGAATGTGACGGCGCCACATACAGGTCAAGTAGCAGCACGCGGGACAGAGACCGCTTGCGAGATCAAGTGCTAATGCAGCTTGGCTGGCGTATTCACCATATTTGGTCTCCAGCTTGGGTTGCAAGACGTGACTCTGAGATTCGACGACTAAAAGAAGTTCTTGAACAAGTCCAAAGGCAGCAGCTTGAGAAGGATACACAAAAACCAGTACTCGAAATCAAAGAAGGCATGGCCCCAAATACTGATGTGCAGAAAATCGAGTTTGCGGGCATTGAAAAAATCGGTGTGCCCTATAAGGTCTATCCGCTTAAAGCCACGTTTAACCCGTACATTAAGGTCGCCACAGCCACGTCAACATACAATTCTAAACAGAAAAACCAGTTCCACTTTCCCGAAAATAGAGAAAATCAGACAAAACTCCTTGCTGAACTTGTTCAAAATGAAGGCCCTGTTCATTTTGGCTACGCTGCAGAACGTTTAGCAGCCGCTTGGGGAGCCAAAAAGGTGACGTCCCAGATAACTCACGCCGTGAAAGAAGCACTCAGCAACCTGCTAAGAGAGCAGAAGGTAGTCCTTAAAGGAAGCTTCATTTGGCCACCTACGCTTGAAGAAACTCCAGTTCGAGTTCCAGTGCAAGGCGTACCTGAATCCAAGCGCAAAGCAGAATACATTGCTCCTGAAGAAGTGGAATCCGCTTTGATACTGGTGGCCCAGTACGCGTTAAGCATAAGTCAAGACTCGTTGATTGCGGAAACGGCAAAAGTGTTTGGACTGGACAGTTCAACCGAAGAGGTTGAAGAAGTGTTTTCTGAAATGCTAAAAAGGCTGATAAGAGACAGAAAACTCGTCTGCAAAGACGGCGTTGTTTCCGCTGCCTAGTCCTTGTTAATTTCTTTGATAAGAACTGGCAAGTCAGTTAACGAAGTTATGATGTAATTTGCGAAATGGGTCTTGAGTTGCTCAACTGTGGCTACGCCGGTCGGGATGCCTACACCGATTGATTTCAGCTCTCGGGCGCTTTGCATGTCAACGACGCTGTCTCCAACGATAACGGTTTCCTCCGCCCTTGCGCTTAAGGCTTTAAGAGCCATCTCAAACTGTTCAACGTGAGGTTTAACATACCTGACCTGATCTCTTGATACGACAACCCTGAAGAAGTCTTCAATCCTGAAGCGTTGAAGAATGTACTTTGCAGCTTTCTCGCTGCTCGTGGTACATAAACCCAACTTCGACCCCATCCTATCGAGCTCCTTCAACGTTTCGACGGCCCCAGGCTGCAAGCTTGTAGTTAAAGCGGCTTCCATCTCGTATTTTTCGGCGATAGCTAAAGTCTGCGTGCGAACTTCTTCAAACACGTAAGCAGACTTGTCGCCGTTTTTGAAGAAAATCTCTGCTTTTTCAAGCATTTCAAACATGCTTTCGTTAACACTGAGAACCGAGGCTGGTACGCCTGTTCTCATGAGGTAGCTTCTGACGTCAGCGCGTAAAGCTTTGAAGTCTAAGTTGAAATTGGCAAGTGTCCCGTCTAGATCAAATATCACTGTTTCTACCGGCACGTTTGTTGGCTCCATATCCATTGCGAAACTGGGTTAACACTAACTCTTACCGAAATATACTTTGTGGTTCCGGTCTTCTGGAATTGAATCTATACTTTTTACGCACTTATTTGAGTGCTCGTTTGAACTGCGCTCGCTTGTCCTAAGAGATTTCTCGAGGGCGGAACTACCAAATTTAACCGTCCAACAACCCTCTACGAAATAATAAAATTATTATTGCCGTTAAATTACTCGTTTAGTTGAAGTCGCCGATAAATCACACGTGCAAAGGTCTAATTGTGCGTTTAGAGCATTATCATCCCATGGTACTGTAAAATGAATTTTTGCGGAAAACCAGAAAAAAGAATGAAAACCACTTTTGACCAAATCTGGGAACACCAAGCTCGCCTTTACGATTCTCGCGCGCCAATTTAATGAACACTATTCCTAGGAATGTGCTGGAAAGAAATTGTCAAGCGGCTCTTTACTTGAAGAAGACTGGGCTTCCCGTCTCACTCCTCGCTTATATTTTGATGGCACTTTCTCTCAACTTGGGCAACGCTAGGTTAATAACTTCTAAGGGCACATGCATGATTTGATGCGTATGAATCTTGAAGAGTACTCAAAAGAGACGCTTTGGCAGCTGCTGGTTGACACTGTTCACTCCTCAGTCATGTACCCCTCGCATAAAGCTTACACTCGGGACAGGGTTTTGCCTCAAAAAGCTAACGTAACCGCGAACGAGCTTGCGGAAAGGCTGGGAATGCCGCTTGGCGAGGCACTGGTGATTCTCAGCGAACTACTAGCAGAGGGAAATTTTCCAACCTGATTTATTCAGATTGCGGAAGCCTATGTTTTGCCTCAAACGGTACGTTGTTTAAAGCATTCAGACGGCGTTATGCTGTATATGCATGTAGCTTTTAAATGGAAATTTGCGAAAAATGAACCCGGAAAACGTCGCAGATATGTTTATATATGCATAACGGTTTCCTTTCCAAAACAGAAAACTGCAAAGATTTGCAGTCATCAATTTACTACCCAATAGCACGGAGGTGAATTTTTGACAAGCAATCCAGATGTTGTTAAAGAACGCGCACATGGGAGAAGGATGTCCATTGTATGGTTAATTATCGGACTACTTATTGGAGCCTTATTCGGTTCTTTGTTGACGTACTATTATGTTCCAAGTAAAACGTCGACGTCAACTTCATCAATATATGCATCTGCTTCTTCAACACCCTTTTCAATCGGCGCAGCCGGCACTCTCACATACGCGTGGGGAACGCTGACCAACAATACTTTCGAAAAACTTTACCCAAACATCAAAGTAGCTCAGCTCTATGAGGGAAGCGGTGCGGTTGCAACGACGGAGGTGGCTACCAAACAGTTTAGCATAGAAGCAGCTGCTGACACATCAGTCATTCCTTCAAACCTTTTCCAGAACATTACAGATTATGAAATTGCATTCGGCCAGACACAGATGGTCATTATCCTTGACACGGCAACAGCGTCGGGTGCGAGTGTTTACAGTCAATGGCAGACTGCTCAAACTGAGACACCAATGTCCTCACAGTGGAATTCAACTTGGCAACAGATCTTCACTACAATAGCACTTGACTCCAACACCGTCGTGGGTGTTTCTAACCCGTTCACTGATCCAAGCGGCTTCCAAGGAGCAGGAATGCTGCGACTTGCGGGTCTAGCGTTCTTTGGAAGTGTTACAAAACTGTACGATGCTGTATACAACAACCCGAGCAAGTACAAGATGGAGGATACGGAGACGGACTTAGTTACTCTGGTGCAGACTGGCCAGGTAGACTTCGTAATTTCAGCCTACAAATCTAACGCGATTCCTCAGACAAAGGGCGTAGCGAATTTGGCTTACATAACGTTACCAGACTTTATCAACCTGGGCGCCGTCTCTGAAATAAACTATTATTACCTTGGAAACTTTAGCTATACTGAGAGTGGAACAACGCAATCTTATGTTCTTAACCCAGTCACCTATTGCCTCACGATTCCTAAGCCGTCAACCAATCCCAACGCCGCTATTCTATACGTCGAAACACTTTTCAGCCCAGCGGGTGCAGCCACTTTAGAATCGTATGGTATCACTCCGTTGAATCCGGGCCTCGTGTACGGCAACGATAACAGCGTCCCAAGCATCCTGTTGCCCTTCACAACACCAGTCAATTCGACGGACTCCGTATTGTTCACGGGAGGTTAATAAGGTTCCAAAATGGACATTCAACGCAATCCTAATAGTTGCAGCTGTAATTGTCCTTTTTCTTTTTCTTTATCCAATCTTACTTCTCATATTCCTCGGCGCTAAAGAAATTATTTCCGCGCTGGAAATAGGCTCTTTTTTGGATTCAATAGAGGTCACCTTTATAATCGCCTCAGCAGCTGCGGCGTTCGCCGTGATAGTAGGAACCCCCTTTGCCTACCTTTTAGCGAGGCATGAGTTCAGATTTAAAGAAGTTGTAGACGCAATAATCGATTTACCGATTATGATTCCTCACGTCATCGTTGGAATTATGATTGTCTTAGCTTTCGCCTCATCCTCGGGTTTAAGTCCCTTCTTTCAGGCAATCGGCTTTAATGTAATTGATACGTTTCTTGGTGCAATAATAGCCGTGATTTTCCTGTCAGCAACATACCCAATAAGGATTTTCGAGGGAGCGATCAGGCAAGTCGATCCAGATATTGAGTTGACGGCTAGAACATTGGGTGCAACTCCACAATTCACCTTCATTCACGTTGTCATACCGAAGATTTGGAGATCAGTAGCTAACGGGGCAATCATTGCTTGGGCAAGAGCAGTTGCGGAAGTTGGTGCTCTGCTTGTCGTAGCGTACTACGTTTTGTTCAACGGAAGTCTTGACACGCCTTCTTCAATCTACATTTACGAAGCGTACGAAGGGTTAGGATTGGCGGGTGCGTTAAAATTCTCGGCGGCACTAGTTGTTGTTATTTTTGCGTTCTTTATCGTTTATAGAGTAATCTTGAAATACGCGCGGAAGAAGAAAACGTGATGCTAAAATTAATTGACATATCACTTACTCTTGGCAATTTTAATCTTGGTCCCATTAACCTAAGCGTCAATCCGCAAGAATACTTAATCGTTATCGGACGCACGGGCAGCGGAAAAACAACTCTTCTCAAAACAATCGCTGGAGCCTACTCGTCTAAAGGCAGAGTAATCCTGGAAGAACAAGATATCACTGATGAGCCACCGGAAAAAAGGAGCATCGTGTATGTATCCCAGGCTTTCGTCTCTTTTGATCATTTGGATGTCAATGGAAACATAGAATTTGGTCTTAGAATCAGAAACGTTCCGAAAGAGGAAAGAGTACTGCTTGCAAGGCAAATAGCCGCTGAACTGGGAATAGAATATTTACTAAATAGGTCGACGCGAACATTAAGCGGCGGTGAGCAGCAGCGGGTGTCGCTGGCTCGGGCACTCGTCACTAACCCCAAAGTTCTACTTCTAGACGAACCTCTTTCAATGTTGGACCCTGAAACAAAACGAACCATAATTAGAATTTTAAAGACGATTCCGGCAAGATACAATGTTCCTGTTATTCATGTAACTCACGAATGGGATGAAGCGTACATGCTGGCTGATCAAATAGAAGTGATGGACCAAGGCAAAATAATTGAAGCGGGAGTCCCAGAAGACATATTCAATCAACCGACAAATTATCACACTGCCCGACTTGTCGGGTTTGAGAACATATTCAAGGGTGAAGCAAGTTCTAACGGTTTAGAGTCAGAGGTACAGTTAGAAAATGGATTGCGGCTAACGTCAAGCATGAATTATTCAGGTTCCGTCTACGCCTGTATAAGACCCGAAAAAATAAAAATTAGTAACAATCAAGGCGGCGACAACGATTTGGGCGGAAAAATTGAAGAGGTGTTCAGGGAGCAGTATGGATACCGGACGATTGTCAGCGCAAGAAAGTTTGAGATTACAGCAATCACGAAAGACAAGTTCGTTAAAGGGGAAACGGTTACGGTCACTATCCCAAAAGAAAGCGTGCATTTGATTCCGACAAAATAAAGCCGTCGAAAACAGCTTAAAACAACCATAATTATCTTTATATTGCTTTTCAGACATAACATTTTAGATGTTTTCAGGTGCTCGCTAACAAAAAACACAAGCTTTCATGCAAAGTCTGGATTGAGTACAAGGATAAACCGTTAATAGGCAAGGGCGGAGCAGAGATTCTGGAAGCAATCGAGAAAGAAAACTCAATTTCTAAAGCCGCGGAAACTTTAGGAATGTCTTACCGCTACGTTTGGAATTACATTCAGGATGTTCAAAAGACGATGGAGGAGCCAGTTGTTGAAACCTTCAAGGGCGGAAAGTACGGCGGAGGAGGCGCAAAGTTGACTGATTTAGGCAGAAGCTTGCTAGGCGAGTATAAACAAGTGGAGAATTACTTGAATAAAGTTTTGTCGGATTCAGCTGGTTTGGAGGTGAAAGGTGTGAAGTTAAGCGCAAGGAACATTTTTAAGGGAAAAGTTGTGGGTGTTGAAAAAGGCATTATTACTGCTAAGGTAAAGGTTGAAGTAAAAGTGCCCGTAACAATCACTGCGGTCATAACTAAGGAAGCAGTTGAAGACTTAGACATTAAAGTTGGCGACGAAGTTGAAGCGATCATGAAATCGACAGAAGTAATGATCGCCAAATGATTTTTTCTAAAAGAACGTTCTTGACAACGGCATATTTTTTTATTCTACGACGTACCTGTAGGTGACATGTTCGCCTGCGGTCGTGCTTTTTCTTGTAATTTTCAGCACGTCACCCGGTTTTGCGCCAATCGCCTTGACGGCGGGGTCGCCTGATTTTATCTGTGGCATCTGGTAGGGTTGAACTTTGTACTGGAGGAGAAGCTGGTTCTTTTCTTTTTCGTTTAGGATTTCATGCATCGGGACTAGTGCATGTTCGAAAATGTCGAAGACCGGGAAAGATTTTGGCAACAGTTCGACCTGTTTCTTTTTTGCGCCAAGTTTTACCGCGTGGGTGTAGCGTCCTTCCGTGACGACTATTGCACGGTCGATTTCCTTTTCTTTCATCACTTTATACAAAGTATTCATGGCTGCAATGCCGACTGTAGCTTCACCCATGATACACCAGACAAGTGCTTTTTCCTTGTCCTGTGGTATATCTACCAAATAGCCGATTGCATCTTCATACTTTTCTTTCTCAAGAAGCTTGTATTTTCGCAGTTTAATGAGGACTTCTGCTTTGCGTTCTTCAATTGTTCCAAGCTTAGTGGTCAAACTATAAACCTCAAATGTTGGAAGTACCCGAAAACATAACTTACTATAACCCTTAAACTTTTCCCTTGAAATTGCGGTGTTTCCTGTTTTCTGGGTTTTTGGGTGGATTTTTGCTGGAAATTTTTAAGTTGCGACTTTTGCCGCGGTGAAAGTTGCGACTTTCCGCCTTGGCAGATTGTGTTTTAGGCTGCTTTTTTGGTTTGGGGCTTGAAGGTTTTTGCGTGTTGTTCGTGTGGGATGGGCGCTTTGCGACTTT
>Ga0187784_10000286_pt1 | contig 35820 bp, 25 predicted proteins | sample 1015_SJ02_MP15_2_FD_132964 | JGI IMG/M metagenome (GOLD analysis project Ga0187784, IMG submission 132964) | Tropical peat soil microbial communities from peatlands in Department of Meta, Colombia - 1015_SJ02_MP15_20_MG | ecosystem: Environmental > Terrestrial > Soil > Wetlands > Peat | place... | reverse complement strand
TGAGGTTGAAAACGAACTCCGTCGTCCCGCCGCCCGCAGCCCAGACCGCCCGCTCATCGCAAAGTACGCGATGAACGGGGCACAGCTTCTACTCTCTCAGCCGGCATCTTCACGGCTCTTGACCGGGCCACCTGCCCGCGATGAACGGGGCACAGCTTCTACTCTCTCAGCCGGCATCTTCACGGCTTTTGACCGGGCCACCTGCCGAGTACTGCCGGAACTCGGCATGATCGGTGTTGGTCTCGCTGTCGTAGTCGAGCATGGCGTAGTGGTAGGGGTCCAGGTCCGTGCCCGTCGCCGTGGTCTGGCTGTCGCCGAAGGGCAGCGAGGTGAAAGTGGATTCCGGGTTGCCATTATAGCTGGTGCGCATGCGCTCCGTCCCCAGCCAGTCCTGGTGCTCGAAGTGCACCGCGGCCGTGCCGTCGTTGGCCGTAGTGTAGTACGCCACCGGCTGCGCGCCCCAGTAGTAGTGCCCCTTGAGCTGCGCGTGCGTCGACGCATTCCACTCCGACACCCGCCGCATTATCGGCGTACTCCGTGGTCACGCCGCCCGCAGCCCAGACCGCCCGCTCATCGCAAAGTACGCGATGAACAGGGCACAGCTTCTACTCTCTCAGCCGGCATTTTCACGGCTCTTGACCGGGCCACCTGCCACAGATTCGCCGGAGTCCCGTAGGTACGGCGCAAGGACATTCTTTCCAGGAATCAATTAGGCCGCCGCGGATGATCTTCGTGAAGTCTCGACTTCCGCCGCAGGCTGCCGGGATGCGCCGCAGTTTCCGCTCCCGAACCGGCAAGATTCTGTAGAATAAGCCGTTGACGTTGTTGCTCATATCTTCGTAGCGGGAGCAAGCTCCAATGGCATCGTTCATGGACGGCAATCCGGCACTGAAAGGACTCGCGAGCGACCTCAAGCGGCGCATGGATCAGTCGGTCGCCGATTTCCAAGCCAATCTGGCCGCCACGCGCACCGGCCGCGCCAGCGTACACATGCTCGACCAGGTGAAGGTGGACTACTACGGCACGCTCACGCCCATCCATCAAATGGCGCAGGTCTCCGCGCCCGAGCCGCAGCTCATTATCATCTCTCCCTGGGACCCGACCATGGTGAAGGAGATCGAGAAGGCCATTCAAACCGCCGACCTCGGCTTCAATCCCATCTCCGACGGCAAGATGATTCGCGTTCCCGTGCCGCCCATGACCGAGGAACGCCGCCGCGAGGTCTGCAAGCACATCAACAAGGTCCTCGAAGAGCACCGCACGGCGGTGCGCAACGTGCGGCGCGACGGCAACGAAGCCCTCAAGAAGCTGACCAAGGAGAAGAAGATCGGCGAGGACGAGGAGAAGCGGGCGCTCGAAGAGGTGCAGAAGATGACGGACGCGGAGATCCGCCGCATGGAAGAGCTTTCGCAGAAGAAAGAGGCGGAAGTGATGCAAGTGTAAGCCGGCCCGCTCACGCCCGCCGTCGATCCACTGAGAAAACGCCTGACGGATTCGCTCATGGAGCTTTCGGTTCGTCCGCTGATCCAGGGTTCAGCTCGCGACATTCCAGCGGCGGAGCCGCAGGCTGTTGCCAAGCACGCACACTGAGCTGAGCGCCATGGCGGCGGCGGCCAGCCATGGCGTGAGCAGCAGATGAAAGGCCGGATAGAGCGCCCCGGCCGCCAGGGGAATGCCGAGCAGGTTGTAGGCCACGGCCCATCCGAGATTCTGGCGCATGATGCGCAGCGTTTGGCGAGCCAGACCGACGGCGGCGGGAATCGCCGAGGGCTGCGCGCGGAGGAGGAGCACGTCGCCGGCTTCCTGCGCCAGATCGGCGCCCGTGCCCATGGCGATGCCGGCGTCGGCCTGCGCGAGCGCAGCGGCGTCGTTGATGCCGTCGCCCACCATGGCCACTCGCAGGCCCGCCTGCTGTAGGGCGCGAATGCGGGCAAGTTTGGCGGCGGGGGCGAGGCCCGATTCAACCTCCGTGATCCCTGCTTCTCGCGCAATCGGCGCAGCCGCGGCGGCAGAATCGCCGGTCAGCATCGCCACGCGCAGGCCGAGCGCCCGCAGCGCCTCAACGGCGCTCGCAGCATCCGGACGAAGCTGGTCGCGCGCGTCGAAGTAGCCGGCCGCCGTTCCGTCCAGCGCCATCCACAGCCGCGTCACGCCGCCCTCCGGCGCATCGACGTTCTTCGCCAGCGGCACTCCAAACTCGCGCAGCATTGCTTCATTGCCTAACAGGCAATCGCGCCCTTCCACGCGCGCCGAGAGACCCCGGCCGGGAAAGAGCTGCACGTCTTCGGCAGGCGGCCACGCGATGCCGAGCTCGCGGGCGCGGTCCACGATTGCTTGCCCCAGCGGATGATTCGATCGCTCCTCCGCCGCCGCCGCGATCCGCAACAATTGCCGCTCCTCAGATGCCTCCCCTTCTGTTGTTTTAGTCCCTACGTCCCTAGTCCCTAGTCCCTTCTTTCCCGCTCCCTCGCTCCCTTGCTCCCTCGTTCCCTGCTCTTCTGTTCCCTGTTCCCTGTTCCCTGATCCCTGGACTTTCACTAGCGCCGGCCTTCCCACCGTCAGTGTTCCCGTCTTGTCGAGGACGATCGCGTCAACGCGCGCCAGCCGCTCCAGCGCCTCGCCGCCCTTGAAGAGCACGCCGAGTTGCGCGCCGCGCCCCACAGCGACGGTGAGCGCGGCTGGAACCGCCAGTCCCATCGCGCACGGGCACGCGATCACCAGCACCGCTACCGTGTTCGCCAGGGCCAGTTGCGGGGAATGCGACGCAAAGATCCAAAGCACGAATGTGATGGCCGCCAGCGCCAGTACGATGGGGACGAAGACGGCGCTCGCGCGGTCGGCAAGCCGCTCCATGGGCGCGCGCGAACTCTGCGCTTGGTCGACCATGCGCGCAATCTGCGCCAGCACGGTGTTCTCGCCGAGCGACTGCGCCCGGCAGGCGACCGCGCCGTCGTAGTTGAGCGAGCCGGCCAGCACGCGGCCGCCGGGACCGCGCTCCTGCGGCGTGGACTCGCCGGTGAGCAAGGATTCGTCGACCGTCGTTCGGCCCTCGACCACAACCGCGTCCACCGGAAACCGCTCGCCGGGAAGAACCAGAATGTCGTCGCCGGGCCGCACCTTCTCGAGCGCGACAATCGTCTGCGCGCCATCCACAACGCGGCGCGCCGTGGCGGGCCGCAAACGCGAGAGCGCATCGAGAGCGCTGAGCGCGCGGTGCTTGGCGCGGCCTTCCAGGCTCTTGCCCAACAAGAGGAATCCGAGAATCAGGAGAACCGCATCGAAGTAAACCTGGCGGCCCGGCGCAGGAGCCAGCGTAGCAAATGCCGAGTACGCAAACGCCGTGGCCGTGCCTAGGCTCACCAACGTGTTCATGTTGGTGGCGCCATGGCGCAAGGCGCGAATCGCGCTCGCATAGATGCCACGCCCGGCCCAGGCAACGACCACCGTGGTGAGCGCGAGCAGTGCCCAGCGAAGGAGCGAGGCGGGCAGCGCGTAGAGCCACGGCAGGATGCGCATCAGGAAGCGATCCGCTGCGCCCATCTGCGTCCCCAGCGGCATGGCAAGCAGCATCGCCAATGCGCCCGCGGCCAGCGTGACCCACGCCTTCACCGAGGAATAGGTGGAGTCGAGAGCGCGCTCTTCGGCATTCGCATCAAGGCAGCCCGGGCGCGGCAGCACGGCATCGTATCCGGCGCCGCGAACTGCTTCGACTAGCTGCTGTGGCGCCGTCAATGCCGGGTCGAAGACCACGCTGGCACGATGCGCCATGAGATCGACGCGCACGGACGCGACGCCAGGCGTCTTGCGCAGCGCCTCTTCCACGTGATGCTGGCACGAGGCGCACGTCATGCCGAGCACGGGAAGCGTGAGCGATTCTGTCGTGTGCGCGGCCACCGGCTGTCTCCGAGGTTTGGTTCGATGTGTGGCGTTATGATTCCAAGTGCGCGGCGTAGCCCGCCTTCGCGATCGCGTCGATGACCTGTTCGACGGGCGGGGGAATCTGCGGCGCGGCGAGCTTGGCTTTTCCCACGCAGACTTCGTTCACTTCCACGCTGGGAATAGCGGCAAGGGCCTGGCTCACCCGGCGCACGCAGGAAGCGCAGTGCATACCGTCGATCTTCAACGTGAATTCCGGCATATTTTCCTCGGTTCTATTTGATTCGATGATAGCCGGTAAGCGGCGATTCATGAGACGGCGCGGGCGAAAAGCCGGCTAGGTCTCCGACCACATGAAGAAGTACCATTCGCCAACACTCGTCCCGGAGGGACGGACGAGAATAGCCCAGGGTGAAACCCTGGGAAGAGGTCTTCGACCGCATGAAGAAGTACAATTCGCCAACACTCGTCCCGGAGGGATGGTCGAAAAAAGCCCAGGGTGAAACCCTGGGAAGAGGTCCCCTTTGGCTATCGGAAGCCCCGTAGGGGCGACCGAAAAGGGATGCAAATTCACGCGGTCAGTGACCTAGAGAGTTCTGAAAGATGGACAGCAATTTGCAGCGCGAATTCCCGCCATCGCCGCTCGTGGGCGTGGGCGGCGTGGTGGTGCACAACGGCCGCGTGCTGCTGGTGCGCCGCGGCCGCGAGCCCCTGAAAGGCCATTGGACGCTGCCCGGAGGCGCGCTGGAAGTCGGCGAGACACTCACCGAGGGCGTTACGCGCGAAGTACGGGAAGAAACCGGCCTCGAGGTCGAGCCCGTCGAATTGGTCGAGCTCCTCGAACGGATTCACCGTGAGGAGGGCAAAGTCCGCTTCCACTATGTAATCGCCGATTATCTGTGCCGCGTAATCGGCGGCGAGCTGCGCGCGGCGTCGGACGCCGATGCCGTGCGCTGGGTGGAGCGCGCGGAATGGAACAGCCACAGCGCGCTGAAGCTGGATCCGATTACGGTGCGGGTGATCGAAAAGGGCTGGCAGCGGGCGCAGGCGCTCGAAAAGGAGACGCACTAGACGAGTGCGTCTGCGTGAAGTTTGACGCGCTCGCCTGCGCCCTGCGAGACTCACGCCAATGGCCTACAGCGGAAAGCTTGAATTCGCAGCACAGCGCAAAATCCGCCTTCGCAACAGGACCTGGTACCGGTTGGTGCACTGGCCCATCTGGATCTGGGTGTATTTTCTTGCGCCGGGGCCCCTCACCTTCGGCCTCTTCGCGCGCGGCTTCGGCGTTTGGAACGCGGCCTGGCTCGGGGCAGTGATCGTCGGCACGGGCATCGCGGGCTACTACGGTCAATTGCCCGGCGTGGAGCCGGCGCCCTACATCCTGCGCTTCGACGAAGACAAATCCAACCCACTCTACCGGCGTGTCTGCTACACCTTCGCGTGGAACGCGGTGCTGAACTTCGCGCTGCTGAACATGGCGGGCTTGGTTTATGCGTCGGCGACGGGACTGTGGCGATTGAAGCAAATCTATCTCTACGGCTACTCGCCGCTGTGCGCGTTCATTCTGTTTCTGGGGATGGTGGGCAAGCTGCCGCGGGTGGGGACTTCGACCAAGGGCGAGGGCACGGAGCGGCGGTATTTTTACGGCTCGGTGTGGGCCGTGACGGCGGCGCAGACGGTGCTGCTGGTGCTTTGGAAGACGCTACCCGAAACGCGCATGGGTAGCCTCGTTAAGCTAATCGTATTTGCCGGCGTGCTGGCGCTGATGGGGTTGGCGGCGTCGCGCGGCTTGCTGCCGCGCACGCGGCCCATTGTGCCTGGGGAATTGATGGTGGCGGACTGAGGGCATGAAGCGCGAGGAGCGCCCATTGCTCGCGGTCAGCCACTCCCTGAAGTCAAGCTCCCGTAGGGAGCGCGAGAAGATAGCCCAGGGCAACCCTGAGTTCGCCGTGGCGAACGAAGGGGCAGCCCTGGGAACCCCGCATCAAAACATGCGAGCCCCGTAGGGGCGACGGAACCTTCGCACAACGGGCCGCTCAATCGACGCTACAATTCCTTCGTGAAAGATTTCCACACAATCAAAGAAGCTAAAGATTTCCTGGCGAACCGAATCGCGGCTGAGGCGGCCCGCGAGAACGTCCCGCTCTCCGAGGTGGAGCGCAAAATGCTTTACTTTTCCGAGACGGACTGGACTCTGCCCGAAATGGCGCAAGTGAGCGCCGAGTTCGACCGCGACTACGATCAGGACGATTACGAGCAAAAGATTGCCGGCCTAGTCGCCAACATCGCGGCAAATCGCCACCACAACAACGAAGACGAAGCAAGAAAGTGGGAAGCCGCCGTCGGCAAGTTAAGCGAAGGCGACCACTACCTGACGGTCCTCATCGCAGAGGCGGATCGCGCCGCGCGCCGCCCCGCCACAATTCACTTCGGCGGATTCCTTCCCACGCTCGATGATCCGGGAGTGCGACCGCCGCATGATCGCCTCAAGCTATGGACGACCGCGTTCGTTGCCGTGTTTGCGGTCTTCTTTTTAATCATCCTAACCGCTTTGCTGTCTGGGAGATAAGCCGACATGTGATCCAAATCACACTTGAGGTTCTCGCGCGAGAGGTATAAGAAGGTTGCTATGTGTCTGGCGATCCCGGGAAAGGTGGAAGAGATTACTACCGACGGCCTCATCCGCATGGGCCGGGTGAACTTTGGCGGCGTGGTCAAGAACGTCTGCCTCGACTACGTGCCCGAGGTCGAAGTGGGCGACTACACCATCGTGCACGTGGGCTTTGCCATCTCGAAGATCGACGAGGCGACCGCGGAACAGACGCTAGCCGACTTCCGCGCGATGGGCGTTTTGGACGAAGAGCTGGCCGGCGAGGAAGACGCATTCGCACGCGCGGCCAAGCGGCCGCAGTCGAATTGTCCGGACGGCAGTTGTGAGTGAAACAGCGGAGCTAGCGGAGTTAGCGGGGCTAGCGGCGCTAGCAAGAACGCCGCCAGTGCACTCCTAACTCCGCTAACCCCGCTAGCTCCGCTAACTCCGCTATGAAGTACCTGACCGAATTTCGTAACGGCGAGATCGCGCAACGTATGGCGCGCGAGATCGCACAAGCGGCCACGCGCCCGTGGAAGATCATGGAAGTCTGCGGCGGGCAGACGCACTCCATTATCAAGAATGGTATCGACCAGATGCTGCCTGCGGGCATCGAGATGGTGCACGGGCCGGGCTGCCCGGTGTGCGTCACGCCGCTGGAGCTGATCGACAAGGCCCTGGCGATTGCCGCGCAGCCAGGCGTCATCTTCTGCTCCTTCGGCGACATGCTGCGCGTGCCGGGAACCGAGGGCGATCTGTTTCAGGTGAAGGGCCGCGGCGGCGACGTGCGCGTGGTGTATTCGCCGCTGGATGCCGTCGAGCTGGCCGTCAAGAATCCCGAGAAGCAGGTCGTCTTCTTCGGCGTGGGATTCGAGACCACCGCGCCGGCCAACGCCATGAGCGTGCACGTGGCCAAGCGGCGCGGCTTGAAGAATTTTTCGCTGCTGGTTTCGCACGTGCTGGTGCCGCCGGCGATCGAGGCGATCATGTCGTCGCCCGGAAACCTGGTGCAGGCCTTTCTGGCGGCGGGCCACGTGTGCAGTGTGATGGGCTACTGGGAGTATCCGCCGCTGGCCGAGAGATTCCACGTGCCCATCGTCGTCACCGGCTTCGAGCCGTTGGATTTGCTCGAAGGCATCCGCCGCGCCGTGATCCAGCTCGAGCGCGGAGAAGCGCGCGTCGAGAACGCTTACGAGCGAGTGGTTCGTTACGCCGGAAACTTGGAGGCACAACAATTGCTCTCGCGCGTCTTCGAAGTCACGGACCGCGCCTGGCGAGGCATCGGCGTGATCCCCCGGAGCGGCTGGCGGCTGAACCAGGAGTATTGCGAGTTCGACGCCGAGTTGCGCTTCCAAATCACCGGCATTCGCACCGAGGAGTCGGCGCTTTGTCATTCAGGAGATGTCCTGCGCGGAGCCATCAAGCCGGCCCAGTGCCCGGCCTTCGGCAAGGAGTGCACGCCGCGCCATCCGCTGGGCGCGACCATGGTGTCGAGTGAAGGCGCCTGCGCCGCGTATTACAACTACGGGCGGTTTTTGTCGACGGAAGAGTTGGCCAGCGCAGGGAAGCCAGCTATTAGCTATTAGCTGTTAGCCTTTAGCTTTGTCTGGCCGATGGCGGGGCTGCGGTTTCCGCCCAGAGCGCTGCACGAGAGAATGGCTAGCAGACGGAGCAGGAGCTAAGAGCTAATAGCTAAAGGCTAAGAGCTTGGAACAGAATGACCGACAACGCCCAAATTGCCGCTCTCGATTTCTCCAACTGGACCTGCCCCCTTCCCCTCGCCGATTACCCCACCATCGTCATGGCCCACGGCGGCGGTGGCAAGCTGGGCAACGAGCTGGTGGAGCATCTTTTTCTGCCCGCCTTCCGCAATCCGGCGCTTGAGAATCTCGGCGATGCCGCGGTGCTGGAAGCTGGCGGCGCGCGGCTCGCGTTGAGCACCGATTCCTTCGTCGTGCAGCCGCTGTTTTTTCCCGGCGGCTCGATCGGTGAACTCGCCGTCAACGGAACCGTCAACGATCTCGCCGTCTCCGGCGCCGATCCCAAGTTCCTCAGCGCGAGCTTCATTTTGGAAGAGGGATTTGCGATCGCGCAATTGGCGGCGATTGTGGACGCGATGGCCAAAGCCGCGGCGAGGGCGGGCGTGCAGATCGTTACCGGCGACACCAAGGTTGTGGAGCGCGGCCACGGCGACGGCTGCTACATCAACACCGCCGGCGTGGGCCTGCTGCGCGCCGGAATCGCGGTGGGTCCGCATCGCGCCCAGCCGGGCGATGCGGTGATTGTGTCGGGAACCATCGGCGACCACGGCATGGCGGTGATGAGCGTGCGCGAGGGCCTCGAGTTTGAGAGCCCCATCCGGAGCGACTGCGCGGCGCTGAACGGCATGATCGCCGTGGTGCTAAATGCTGCAGGCGGCGCGGTCCATGCCATGCGTGACCCGACGCGCGGGGGGCTGGCTTCCACACTAAACGAGATAGCCGCTGCCTCCGACGTGGGCGTGGCGATCGACGAGGCGAAGCTGCCGGTGCGCGCTGAGGTGCAATCGGCGTGCGAATTGCTCGGCCTCGACCCGGTCTACGTAGCCAACGAAGGCAAGGCGGTGTTTTTCGTGGCTCCCGAAACCGCGGATCGAGTGCTCGGCGCGCTGCATGCTCACCCGCTCGGCCACGAGGCGGCGCGCATCGGGCACGTGACGGCAGAACACAAGCACATGCTGGTGGCGCGCACGGCCATGGGCGCCAATCGCGTCATTCCCACAATGATCGGCGAGCAGCTCCCGCGCATCTGCTGACCGTGTCGGCGGTTCAATCGGAGAGCTCTGGGTCCTAGCACACGGCCGCGCCGCCGTTGCAACCCCAATCGCGTCCACATTCGCCACAGTAACCAGGTTTGGTGACTGAAGTCTCAGGATCGGTCACACTTTCCCCGATTCCCGCTCCCTTCAAGGTAACCAAACTCTGTGACTGACGGCCGAAAAGACGTCCGGAAAATCATTCAAACCTTCTAATACTCGCACTACAGTATGTGAAGCAACTTAGATCGCGGAATCGACCATGAGCGGCCGCCCCGCAGGATATATTGAAGCGTTGTTTCCTCAGAATGCGCCGCTCCCGATTCTTCGGTCCCGAAACGGAGATCGCTCCAAATTGCCTCGACCCAAACTCTACTTCACCGGAGCGCTTGCGCTCACGGCAGCGGTTTCGTGCGCATTCGCGCAAGCGTCTGGCCATTTCGCCCCGGCGCCCATCGACGAGTCGCGGGTGGTGACGCTGTATGGCAATGTGCACCCGCTGGCGCGCGCGGAATTCGACGAAGGACCGGTCGACGCCGAAACGCGGTTGAGCCGAATGCTGCTGCTGCTCGAGCCCGGTTCGGCGCAGCAAGCCGAGCTGGATGCACTGGTCGAGGCGCAGCAGGATCCGTTGTCTCCGCTTTATCACGAGTGGGTGGCTCCGGCGGAATTCGGCGCCCGCTTTGGCGCCGGCGAGCAGGATCTGGCCCGGGTGACCGCGTGGCTCGCGTCCCACGGATTTACCATCGAGGAAATTCCAGCCGGGCGCAGGCTGGTGGTTTTTACCGGATCGGCGGAGCAGGTCTTCGACGCGTTCCACACCGAGATGCATCGCTATCGCGTCGACGGAGCCATGCACATCGCCAACGCGCAGGATCCCCAGATTCCCGAAGAACTCGCCGCCGTGGTGCGCGGCGTCGTCTCGCTGCACGATTTCCGGCGCAGTTCGCAGATGCGCATCACCGGCGCGGCCCAGTCGGGCCCGGAATACTCGGCGGGGAGCACGCATTACCTGTTTCCCGCGGATTTCGCGACGATCTACGATTTGAATCCGCTCTATAGCGACTCCATCGCGGGCGCCGGAACCTCGATCGCAATTGCCGGCCGCAGCGACATCGCTTTGAACGACGTTGCGGAGTTTCGATCGCTCGCGGGCCTGCCCGCAAACCTGCCGGCGGTGATCGTCGACGGCGCCGATCCGGGCCTGGTGCCGAACGATCAGTTCGAGTCGACGATCGACGTGGAGTGGAGCGGCGCGGTCGCGCCGGCAGCGCCTGTGAAGCTAGTCGTTGCGGGTTCCACGGCAACTACCGACGGAGTCGATCTTGCCTCCGCATTCATTGTGAATCACGCCACGGCGCCGGCGATGAGCCTGAGCTATGCCAGTTGCGAGCCGGAGATGGGCGCTGCCGAGCTTGCCTTCTACAACGATCTATGGGAGCAGGCAGCCAGCGAAGGCATCAGCGTTTTTGTGGCGTCGGGCGATGCCGGAGCGGCCGGCTGCTCGGCGGGGGCCGACGCTTCCGGTTCCAAGAGCGCCGTGAATGGGCTTTGCAGCTCGCCATACGCCACCTGCGTAGGCGGCACCGAATTCAACGAGGGGTCGAATCCGGCGCAATATTGGTCGGCGTCGAACTCGGCGGTTTACGGCTCGGCGCTCGGCTACATTCCCGAGATGGTTTGGAACGAAAGCGCGAACGATGGCGGAGCCGGCCTCTGGGCCTCGGGAGGCGGCGCCAGCACCGTATACGCCCAGCCGGCCTGGCAGGCGGCCGCGAGCGGAGCCGCCGCGGCCAACGGCATGCGGGCCGTGCCGGATGTCGCGCTGGCGTCGGCCGGCCACGATGCGGCGCTGGCGGTTATCAATGGCACGCAAATGACCGTCTCGGGAACCTCGATCGCGGCGCCCGAGTTTGCCGGCTTGATGGCGCTGGTCGTCGAGAAGCAGCATGGCGCGGCGCAGGGAAGCGCGAACCCCAAACTCTATGCGCTGGCCGACTCGTCGCCCGGCGCTTTTCACTTGACGGCCGCGGGAAATAACAGCGTCCCCGGCGTGAGCGGATTCAGCGCCAGCGGAGCCACGTACAACCTGGCCACAGGGCTGGGATCGGTCGATGGCGCATTGCTGGTGAACAGCTGGGACCCGGGCTCGATGACCTTGCGAAACCCCGCGCGGCCCATCCCGTGCTCGCGCTTTGCGCTGCTGCGCAGCGGCTGCGAACCGGCACCTCGATTGCCCGCCATGCCATGGGCGCCTGTCGCTGCCCGCTGAACGCTGAACGCTGGCGGAAGAAAAGGGCCGGCAAACTCAATCGAAAAGCGCAAACGATTTCTCGATCTTGGCGCTCTGCGCGGCGGGCGCGTCAGGCAGCGAATAGCCGATCTCCAGAACCGCTGCCGGAGGCGCAGCCAGCGCCTTAAGCGCCTTGGCGGTCGCGCTCCAGTCGATGCCGCCGTCTCCAGGCCACAAGTGCTCGTCCTTCGTGCCGTGATTGTCGTGCACGTGAACCGAGGCAATGCGGCTGCCGAGAGTCGAGATCGCCTGCGCCGTTCCGACCGTGATATTCGCATGGCCGAGATCAAGGCAGACGCCGACGCTGTCGAGGTGGCCCATCTCGAGAATGGTGACGAGATGCTCGGGCGTGGTGGGCTCGCTCAGCAGGTTTTCCACGAGCAGGCGCACACCGAGCGGCCGCGCGAAGGCGCCCAGGTGTTCGAGAGCGGTGAGCGCGAACTCGATGGTTTGGGGCGACCAGGAATCGTCGCGCTCGCCCAGGTGAACGACGACATTGCGCAGCGGAATGTGCTCGGCGCATTCGATCGCACGCTTGATCTCGTCCATGGCGTCGATGCGGCGCGATTTTTCCGTGTGAATGACGTTCACCGCAGGAGCGCCGGCCCGACCCATCTCGTGGTCGGGATAAAGGGGCGCGTGCATCGAGAAGGGCTCGACGGGATTGGACCGGAACCACTCGGCGAGCTCCGTCACGTGCTCGCGGCTGGTGTAATCGAAGTGCTGCCGCGCGGCGAAGATCTCCACGCCCTGCGCGCCCGAGCGACCCGCTAGTTCCAGCAGGCCTGGATGTAAACGATGAGTCAGGAAGAGATGAGTCGAGAGGACGCGCAGCATCTTGGTGAATCCTTGCGCCGGAGACGGTGAGCCGCGGACCGGGCGCTACTGCTATTCTCGCATTCTGCAACGGCGCCATGCGGCGATCGGGCGGCGACATCATCCGAAAAGCTGCGGCCGAAACCAAGACGCACACTGCAAGATTCGCCGATGCCGTCCGGGGCCGCAACGCCTTGAGAACCATCGACCATCTATCATCGGAGCTATTGCCGGTATCGAAAAACAGCTTGGCGCTTGCCGTGCGAAAGCGAGCGGAACTTCCTGCGGGAGTGAGAACGATTGGATCCTGATCGATTCGCAACAGTCTTTTGGATCGAAGGAACTGAACCCGGGCGGCTGGCCATCGCGCTTTGTCCGCGCGGCGATGGATGGCTGAAGGACGATCTCCTGTACCTCAAACGGAGCGGCGTAGACACGCTCGTCTCCCTGCTGGAACCGGACGAGGCGATCTGGCTTGGGCTCGGCGACGAGCGGCAGTTCGCCGAGGAAGCCGGGCTGCAGTTTCTTTCCTACCCGATCCGCGATGTTCACGTTCCGGCAGACCTCTGGACTTTTCGCGCCTTTGTTGCCGGTCTCGCCCGCCGGCTGGGGGCGGGCGAACGGATCGGTCTGCATTGCCGGGGAAGCATCGGCAGGGCGCCCACCACCGCGGCTTGCACGCTGATTGAAATGGGATGGAAGCCGGCTGACGCGATTGCGGCAATTCAGGCCGCGCGCGGCTACCGGATTCCCGATACCGAGGAGCAACTGCGCTGGATTTTGAGCTACAAGGCGCAGCCGTGAGCGAATTGGTTCGAAAGCCGGCAGCCGATCCCGGCTTCCCCACACATCGCAGCGCGTCTTGTTTTACCGAGAAATGCGAGCAGCAAACGCTGCCGTTGCAGCGGCTCAACCGGCGGGGCCGGAGACGGTTTCGCCGATCATATGGGCGAATCGCGGATCATTATGGAGATTGTCGAAAGCAGGGTCAATCGCCAGAAATACCAGCCAGCCGCTGCGACGAGCCCGGGCGCGTTCGAGAAAAGCGAATGCATTGTTCCGGTCGCCGACAAAGGCATACAGCTTTGCGATCTCGTAATCTTCGTAATTCCGCTTTGCTTCGGGCTTCTCAGTCTCAGCGATGATGGCGTAGATTACGCCGCGATACCCGGAAGCCGAATAGCTGCTGGATATCTTCTGTGCAACGGATGGTTGACCGACGGCGGCATAGAATTTCTCGCGCGCTGCGACTGCTTCGGCCCACATGCCTTTCTGCTCGTAAGCCCAGGCGAGCTTCAACTGGGCAGACTGGAACGTGGAATCGAGATTCAAAGCTTCCTGGTAGTTTGCAATCGCGCCGTCAAAGTCGTGCGCATAGTATTCGACCCATCCGGCGTTGGTGACGATGATCAGCGAGAGAGGATCGAGAACTCGCGCCAGATGCAGTTCTTGGCGGGCTTCCTCAAAGCGTCCGCGGGAAGCAAGGAACAAGCCGTACCAATGTTGAGCCGTGGCGTCGTTCGGATTCAGCTGCAAAGCCTTGCGAAACTCGGCTTCGGCGGCCGCGAAATTCCACTGGTAATGCCAGAGATTGAAGGCCCGCGATGCATGGCCATCGGAAAGCTGCGGATTCAGCCGGATGGCCCTCTCAGCGGCATCCTTTGCCAGTGCCGCAAAATCATCACCCGATTGCCGTTCATAGTACTCGAGGAACAGATTGTAGCAATCGGCGAGTCCCGCATATGCCTGCGCGTAGTTCGGGTCGTAGGCAATCGCTTTGCGGAAGTATTCAATGGCCTTGACAAAGCCCTCGTGGTCGCGGATGTTCCACTCGTAGCGTCCGCGCAGATAGGCTTCGTAGGCCAGAGGGCTTGCTGTGGTGTACCCGGATACGTGCGTCTCCGGCAGCATGAGGGAGAGGGAGAGGGCAATCCGGCTGGCGACGGATTCCTGAAATTGGAGCATGCTGGCGCCGCTGAGTTCGCCCTCATAGGTCTCCGCCCAAAGCTGGCTCTGGTCATGAGATCGAACCAGCTCAGCCGCGATTCGGACCTTGCTTCCGTCGCGTTTGACGGTTCCCTCCAACTGGTAATCGGCTCCCAGGTCGCGCCCAACGCGGTCCAGGGGCTCCCTTGAGTTTTTGAATGTCATTACCGACGTGCGGGCAATGACGCCGAGTTTCGCGGGGCTGAGCTGGCTGAGATGAACGATGGTTTCATCCGTCACGCCGTCGCAGAGAAAGTCCTGCGATGGATCGCCGGTCAGATTGTCGAAGGGCAACACAGCGAGCATCGTGCGCCGCGTTTCCTTTGTTGCGGCAGGCTGCCTGAAAAACCGAACCGAGAGGACGACACAAATGACGGCAACGAGCGCGGCGGCGGTCACAACAGGCGCGATCCACAGACGATCGCGGAACCCTGGCCGCCGGGGTGCGCTAACTTCAGAATTTGCCGCTTGGATCGCTGTTGCACCGGGGGAAGGGCCGGATTCAACGAACCTTGCAGGCGCGACGAATCGATAGCCCCGCCGCGGTATGGTTTCGATGTATCGCGGCGCAATTGCGTCATCCCCTAGAACCGCCCGAACCTGGCGGACGCAGTGGTTCAATCCGCGCTCGAAGTCGACAAACGTGTCCTCGCCCCAAATCTCTTTCTGGATGTCTTCCCGGGTCACAATTTCGCCGGCTCGAGAGGCCAGGAGAGCCAGAAGCTTGAAGGGTTGCGGCTGCATGCGAAGCGGCGTGCCAAGCCTAAGCAATTCCTCGCGCTCAAGGTCGAGCTGAAACACACCGAACGTGATCGTGACAGGACGCGGCACAATTGCGGTCCTTGCAATTCGATGGATGAGTTGAAGGAATTATAGCCAACGCCGGCCCGCGTCTGCCGCTTTCTGTCGAAGCCAAACAACGGGCCGTGAACGAAAGTTCACACTGCCGGGTAAGCTGTGTGTTTTGAATCACCTGAGACTCCACATCGCACGACAGGAAGAAATCACCTCTTCAACATTGATTTGCGTCCTGAGACGAGCGAGACTGACGCGCATACGGAGCCGCGCTCCGCGAGGCGAATCGTTGTATCCAGCCATCCAGATCGGGCGGATGCTCCTGCCGACGTTCGGCGTAGTTGTCGCGCTTGGAATCATCGCTGCCCTAACTGTCGCCATAGCGCGGGCGCGCAACTGCGGAATCAGCCGCGCCACAGTCTTTGTCGCGGCGTTGGCGGGTCTGCTTGCGGGGGTCTTCGAAGACAGAGTGGCAAATCCTGCGTTTCTTGCCCCGTTCGGGTGGACGGTTCCGAGTGTGGCCATTGCTGCGGATATTGCGGCTGCAGCGCTGGTCGTGAAAGTCTGGTCGCTTATGGTGGGCGCCCGGTTTTCCGTGTTGGCAGACTGCCTGGCGCAACCCATTGCGCTCGCTCTGGCTGTGGAGCGTTTCGGCTGTTTTCTGGCGGGTTGTGCGTACGGTCAACCGACCGATCGCCCCTGGGGAGTTGTGTTCAACAACGCTTTGGCGCTCGTCTGGTATCGCACTCCGGTTGGCGTGCGGCTTCACCCGACGCAATTGTACGAGTGCCTTCTGGCTGTTCTCCTCTTCTGCCTGCTGAAACTCATCGAGCGGTACAACCCAGGAAATAGCGTTCAGATTCTGGTGCTGGCGGCGGGCTATTCGTTTGGCCGATTCTTCATTGAGTTCCTTCGCGGCGATGCCAGCCGGGGCTTTCTGGGCCCACTCTCCATTCCTCAATGGCTCTGCGCGCTCGCTCTCTTCGTTTCGGTGATCTTGCTCACGCGGCGCTTCCGGCAGAACGGTGTGGCAATCCGATAGGCTCGAATCGAAATCGGCCCTGCTCCTGGAGCGACGCCGTCGGACAGCGCTTGGACTCTCCATTCAAGCTCGAACATAGACAAATATAAGCGTATGATTCCGCTCCCAGTTACATCCCCACATTTGCCTGGTCTAAGAAATCACTTTCCAACCATTGATTCGATCGCCTGGAATGTGTAACAAGGTTCGGCGACAAAGCAAAAGCCTTCCGCAAGCGGCTTTTCGGGCTCGGGGATGTGCGGAGGGCTTGGCGCGGAACAACGCTGTCCGCTTCGGTCAATCGGGCGCGGCTCGCAGTCGCGCCGACCCCAAAAGGCAGTCCGGCGCAGCGCGATGGTGGCTGCCAAAAGGAGTTCGTCCCATGATTCGCTTTAACGTCATTCGCCGTTTTCCCTTCCCCCTCCGCCGTCTCGCCGGCCGTGTGCTTCTGGCCCTTCTGGTCTTCCTGGTTCTGGGCCCGGCGCTTGCACTCTATGGCCAGTCGACCGTATTCATGGGCGCGCTCCCGATGATCGATATCAGTTCCTGGCCGAATGCTCCTCGCGGCATCGCGCGCGACGCTCAAGGCAACCTCTGGGTGAGCAGCGCCAGTAACGGCGTTATCGAGATCCAGGCCACCAACGGTGGGTTTCCGAATGCACCTTACCCAACGAATGTGCAGGTCGCCGCTGGCAACTTCAATGCCCCCGCGGGCCTGGCCTTCGATTCGGCCGGAGACTTATGGGTCGCCGACGTGCTCAACAACGCGATCAAAGAGATTGTCGCCGTCAGCGGAGTTATTCCTGCAAGTCCCACAGTAAACACCGTCGTCACCGGCCTGAATATTCCATGGGGTCTCGCGTTCGATAGCGCCGGCGACCTGTGGTTTAGCGACTCCGACAACAACGCGATCAAAGAAATCGTCGCCGTCAGCGGATCGATCCCGTCAAGTCCCACGGTCAGGACGGTAAGCAGTCAATTCTCGTCGCCGGAAGGTGTGTGGGTCGACGCGAAAGGCAACGTTTTCGTCTCCGACGCCGGCAATAACGTCATCAAGGAGCTGCCCGGCGTCGCACCGCCGGCCGCTGCCACTCCTCCCGGCAGTCCCACTGTCAGCACCATCGCCACCGGATTCAGCAATCCCGACGGCATCGCCGTCGACGCGAGCGGCGACGTCTGGGTGGCCGACGATAACAACCTCGTCTACAAAGAGATCGTCGCGGTCAGCGGCAGCATACCCTCGAACCCGGTCATCCTCTCGTTCCCAACCGATACCATCGACAATCCTGCTCCGCCACCGAGCGCCGTGACCATCGATGCCAACGGGAATATCTTCTTAGCTTCGGAGGCCAGTGGCGGAGGTGCGGCCATCATCGACGAGCTCACTTTGACGGGTAACTTCTACCAGGTGCAGGTTGGCTATGGATCCTCGGGCAGCAGCACCAACAATGCGGCATACATGAACCTGCTCTTCGGTTTCCTGGCTTCGACGACCGGCGTCCAGCCGGTTGTTTCCACGCAGGGCCTCAGCGGCCTGGACTTTAGCGATGCCGGTTCGGGCAAATTCGGCACCTGCACCACCAACGGCGCCAGTTACGCATACTCCGCCGGCGACACTTGCACCGTCTACGTCAAATTCGCTCCGAAAGCTGTCGGGACGCGGCTCGGCGCCGCGGAGCTCACAAGCGAGAGCGGCATTCTCAGCACGGGCTATTTCATGGGTACCGGCGCCGGTCCCCTGGCCGTTTTTACTCCGTCCGCGATTCCCTCACTGGGCGGCGGCTGGGCTGCGCCAATGGGCGTGGCGGTGGATGCTGCCGGCAACGTCTATGTGGGGGACACCGACAACAACGCGGTCAAGGAGATGCCTGCGGCCTGCGCATCATCCAGTTGCGTGACCACGCTGGGCGGCGGTTTCAACGAGCCCGTAGGGGTTGTCGTGGACGCTGCGGGCAACGTCTATGTGGGGGATGCCGGCAGCGGCCTGGTGAAGGAGATGCCCGCCGGCTGCGCGTCGTCCAGTTGCGTGACCACGCGGGGCGGCGCTTTTAGCTTTCTCTCATGGATCGCCGTGGACATCCCCGGCAACGTCTATGTGGGGGATTACCACTTTAACGCAGTGTATGAGATGCCCGTCGGCTGCGCATCGACCAATTGCGCCAAGGTACTGGGCGGCGGTTTCAACACTCCCGAAGGGATCGCCGTAGACGTTGCCGGCAACGTCTATGTGGCGGATACGAACAACAAGGCGGTGAAGGAGATGCCCCCCGGCTGCGCATCGTCTAGTTGCGTGACCGCGTTGGGCGGCGGTTTCAAAGTGCCGATGGACGTTGCCGTGGACGGCACCGGCAACGTCTACGTGGTGGATGATTGGGGCGGTGGCACCGCTTACGAAATGCCCGCCGGCTGCGCGTCGTCCAGTTGCGTGATGACGCTGGGCGGCGGTTTCAACCAGCCCATGGGGGGGGGCGTGGACGGCGCCGGCAACGTCTACGTGGTGGATTGGGGCAACGACGCAGTGAAGGAAATCACCCGCGCGACTCCGCCCAGCCTCACCTTCGCCACCACCGCGGTGGGCAGCACCAGCAGCGACAGTCCGCAGAACGTGACGGTGGCCAACATTGGCAATGCGGCGCTCAATCTGGACACAGGAACCAATCCCCTCTATCCCACGGACTTCCCGGAGAACACTTCGGCAAGCCAGCTTTGCGCGGGCGGCGCCACTCTCACCCCGGGTGAGTCCTGTGATGTGTCCATCAACTTCACGCCCACGACCTCCGGCCCGCTGAGCGAAAAGGTCCGGATCCTCGACAACAATCAATACCAACTTTTTGAAACCTGGGTCACGCAGTACATTCCGGTTTCAGGCACGGCGACTTCGTCCATTCCCGCGCCGACCATCAACTGGACGCCGACAACGCCCATCACTTACGGCACGGCGCTGGGCTCGGGCGATTTTGCCGCCACGGCCATATACAACAGCACCGACATCAGCGCCGATGGAACCTTCGCCTACTACGTGGGCTCGGTAGGCGGGACGACGGCCACAGCCGGCACCATCCTGCCAGTGGGCAACAATCAGCTCTGCGTGCAGTGGACGCCGTCGTCGAGCTACGCGTCGCAGTACAGCTCCGCGAGCACCTGCGTGACGATCGTCGTCAACGCGGCATCGACCACCATCAGTTGGACGCCGGCTTCGCCCATCATCTACCCCGCGACGCTCGGCTCCGGGCAGTTCGATGCCGCGGCGATGTTCGGCAGCGCCAACGTCAGCTCCGACGGCACGTTTACCTACTATGTCGGCTCGGTGGGCGGCACAGTGGCCACCACCAGCACCGTGCTTTCCGTGGGCAGCGATCAACTTTGCGTGCAGTGGACGCCGTCGTCGAGTTACACGGCCGATTACAACTCATCGTCCGGTTGCGCAACCATCACGGTTAACGCGCCGACTTCCATTAGTTGGACGCCAGCCTCGCCTATCACCTACGGCACGGCGCTGCGTTCCGGGCAGTTCAACGCCTCGGCGTCGTCCGGCACAACCAACATCGGCGCCGACGGCACATTTATCTACTATGTGACCGCGGTGGGCGGCACGGTAGCCACGACCAGCACCGTCCTGCCCGGCGGCAGCGACACCTTGTGCGTGCAGTGGACGCCTTCGTCGAGCTATACGTCGCAGTACAGCTCCGCGTCGCTGTGCGTGCCCATCACGGTCAACACCGCGTCCACCTCCATCAGTTGGAGTCCGTCATCGACGAACATCATTGCTTCCACCGGGCCCACGTCCGGTCAACTGGATGCCGCAGCCCTGGCCGGCTCGACCAACGTCAGCGCCAACGGCGCCCTGACCTACTACCTCTCCGTGGTTGGCGGCACACAAATCAGCGTCGGCTCCACGCTGGCCCTGGGCCCGGCAACGATTTGCGTGCAGTGGGCGCCGTCGTCTAGCTACACGGCGGACTACAACAGCTCTTCCGCCTGCCAAAGCTTCACCGTCATCAACACGCAGCCCACAACGACGACGCTGGCCTCGAACATCAACCCGGTGTTCCTGTCGAACTCCGTTACCTTCACGGCCACCGTGACGCCGTCCTCAGGCGCCATCGTGCCCACCGGAACGGTGACCTTCTACGATGGATCGACCGCGATCGGAACGGGAACCTTGAGCGCCTCGGGCTCCGGCGCTTCGGCCGTCGCCAGCCTGACCACGACCAGCCTGGCCGCGGGCTCGCACGTCATCACCGCCGTTTACAGCGGCGACACCAACAGCCAGGGTTCCACCACCACGATCACGCTGGTCGAGGTGGTCGAGGACTTCTCGGTGACGGCCAACTCGCCCTCGTCGTCAACCGTCGAGCCGGGCACATCGGCCACCTACTCGATCACCGTAAGCCCCTTGTCTCCGGCGACCACCTTCCCGTCGGCCATCACGGTCTCGGCGGCCGGCCTGCCCACCGGGGCCACAGCCAGATTCTCGCCGGCCACTATCGCTGCGGGCGCAGGCTCGACCCAGGTGACATTGACGGTGACCACGCCCATCACCATGCTGTCGCGCAACCTGCCGCCGCGATCGCCGGCCGAGGGCGCCCGATGGCCGCTCGCGGCCGTGGCGCTACTGCTGCTGCCGCTAGCCGGCAAGTTCCGCCGCGCCGGCCGCAGGCTGAGCCGCAGGCTCGCGCTCCTGCTGGTCGGCGCTGCCGCACTGACGGCCGTAGCGGCGCTGAACGGCTGCGGCGGCACTCCCTCCGGCTACTTCGGCCAGGCGCCGGCCACCTCCAGCATCACGGTCACTGGGACCTCCGGCTCATTAAACCACTCCGCCAGCGTTTCACTCACGGTCGAGTAACGAAATCGAGGAGAAGAACGAGATGAAAAACATTCTGCCTGTTCGTGCAACGTTGGCGATGGTTCTGGGCGCGTTGTCGCTGTCGGCCGCCGGACAAACTTCCCCCGGCGGCGCGCCGGCTGCGGCGGACAAGTTTGATCTCGCTGTGAACTTCACCTACAAGGTGGCTAAGATCACTTCCACGACTACGCACTTCGTTCTGCCGGGCGGCTCGGTGGACGCGGCCTACAACCTCCCCGGCAAGGCGAGCGGCCTGAGCCTGGTCGTGGACATCAATGGCGAAGCGAAGTCCGACATCGAGCCGGGCGTGAACCTGACGCAGTTCTCGGTGATGGGAGGCGCTCGATACACGTTTCACCTCGCCGCGAAAAACGCTCATGGCGCCGATCTGTACGGCCAATTCCTGGGTGGCGGCGTGTTTGCGTCCGACAGCCTCTTTCCCGGCCCCTCCAGCACGGCCAGCAGCGCCAACAGCGGTGCGCTGCAAGTGGGTGGCGGGGCCAATATCCGCCTGACGCATTCCCTCACGCTGCGTTTGATCGAGGCCGACTTCATCACCTCGCAGCTGCCCAACTCGACCGACAACCGGCAATACGATCTCCGCCTCTCCAACGGCGTAGTCTTCCGCTTCTGAGGCCGACGCAGAAGGAGCCCGGCCGACCCCGCGCATGACGCAACGCTACGCACATCTGTCGCCTGACTACATGGCTGGAGCGGTGGGCAAGCTGGACAGGATCATGGGCGAGCTGGTGGCGAGTCGCCCGATTCTCACAGGATTGCTGATATCTCTTTTGTTTTGTTGGCGTCCCCGACGGGATTTGAACCCGTGTTATCGCCGTGAAAGTCGCTGAGCGTTTGGTAACTTATTGAAACCAAGCGGCATGGATAGCGCTTTAGGGCACTTTCAGGCACGGTCGGAGCCGCTTATTGGACGTCTATTGGAACAATAAACCGCGGCGCTCGGGAGCCATGAACTATGGAACCGACGCATCAGATCATCCTCGAATCTCTTCCGCCAAAATCCCCACGCTCAAAGCTCGAACCACATCGCGAACTGATCCGCGAGCTGCGCCGGAAGGGGCGGACATACCGCGAAGTCGCGCAGCTATTTCATGACCGGCTGGGCTTGTACGTTGCGCCCAGCACGTTGCACTCCTTCGTGAAGGTTCGTGCAAAACATCGCAAGCGTGAACAATACGAGCTACCGCCGGCGGAGACGGCTTCAGCGCAGCCGCTTGCGTTCGACGCCATCGCCGTTCTTCGCGCAAAGCCTTCGACCGGAAGAGGGAAACCTGCTCGTTTCGTCTTCCGGGAAAATGAACCACTGACCTTGACCGCCGCTGGGGGTGAGCAATGACAGAGCTTTCAAAGCGCGTCGTCTTTACCATGGGCGGCAAAGGTGGCGTCGGCAAAACCGGCGTCGTGGTCGCTCTGGCCGAATGGTTTCAGAGCAACGAGATTCCCGTCACCCTTCTCGATCTCGACACCGAGAACAAGGCGCGTGGGTCTCTGAAACATTTCTTCGATGGCACCGTAACCAAAGTTGACGTTCACACCCCGGCAGGTCTGGACGCCTTCATCGACCATCTCGACGGCGGTACTCCTATCATCCTCGCCGATATGGGAGCTGGTGCCGGCCAGGTTGCTGCTGGCTGGTTCGACTCGATGTATGAGGATGTCGCGGCAACTGGCGTTCGATTCACAGCAGTTGGCATCGTGACACCGGACCCGGCCAGCGTCGAGAGTGTCCTGGCGTGGGCGAATCGACTACAGGATCGGGTGGAGTACGTCATCGTTGAGAACGCCATGAGTGCGCTCGCGGATTTCACTTACTGGCGTTCAACGAAGCAGGCCAACCAGTTCCGTCAAGTCTTCGCGCCAACCATTTTGCAGATGGAATTTCGCTTGGCGGAACTCGAAAATCCACTCCGGCAGTATGGCATTCAACTCGGCCAGGTGGCGGACCGTAAAACGGTGGTCGATGAACTCAAGAGGGCATCGCTCGTCATGCGCGCGCAGAGCTATCGGCGGCGGCTCTTCTCGGAATTCGACCGTGCTCGGGAGGCGTTCTTGCCATGAGCGCCCCGTCACCCCTACAGAACCTTGAGATCGATCTGGTGGGAGAGCCGACGATGTTCGACTCTCTCGCTCGACTTGTGCCGGACGAATTGCAGGCTGCGTACTATCGCGTGCTCGCCCACACCCGAACGTTGAGCCCCGACGATGAAATGCTGCGGATCCTCGAAGCGATGGGCATTCTGGCGCTGCTCACGCGCCACACCCCGAAGGATATTGCGGACGAACGGGAACGGTTGCAGGAGTTGCTTGAGGCCCATCAGCAACACTCAGAGCAGGCCCAGCAGAACATGCTGGGCTATGTCCACGAACTGGAGTCACGGCTCGCCGATCTGCCCAGCGAGATTGAAGCTGGCCTCGATCCGAAGCAAATTTCCAAGATGCTCGGTGAAAGCCTGCGCCAGCACTTTCTCCGTTCGGGCGTGCAAGACACGGTGAGCGCACTGCAGACCACGAGTGCGGCCATGACGGGCGCACAGAAGGAACTCTCTGCTGCTCTGCGCATACTGTCCGAATCGCATAGCGGAGTTGTCGCGCAAGTGGAACGCGCGAACAATCGCGTTGAATATTCACTGGAGAGCCGGGTGAAAACGATGGATGCGCTCCTGCACGAGTGGAAGAACGATTTGTTGCACATATGGATTCCCATGGTTGCCGGAGCTTGTATGCTGATCGGACTGTTCGGTGGCATGGAGATACAGGGCTGCCGCGACGCGCCTGCGGTTACATCATCAACTACGGCGGCGGTGCCAGCACCTGCACCTGTGGCTCCTCAAGCTCCGGCGGAGACTCCCAAAGATGCCACGAGCGCAAAAGTAAGACGCCAAAAATGAACTGCTTAGCTCGTCTGCATCCACTGCTCTCTGACTTGTCAACTCATAGGTTGACGTCTCATGAGTTGACAACTTAAGAGTGTCCGCGTTTACCAAATGTGATTTATATATCAATTTGTACTTGCAAACAATAGTTTATTGATGTATAAGTCAAGTTCATGAAAACACTTCAGGAACTCGGCGAAGCCGTAGCATACGAGAGGCGGGAACTTCGGCTCAGACAGAAAGCCGTTGCCGAGCAAGCCGGGATCACGCCGGAATCGCTTCTGCGTTTTGAGCGGGGGCAGGTCTCTGAATTCGGCTCCCGGAAACTCCTCGCTGTGCTCGCCGTTCTCGGCATGGAAATCACTTTTGTGAGGACCGGCATGTCTGGTTCGCTCGATGAACTCAGGCGGGAGCGCGGCGGCGCATGAAACTCTCGGTCTACCTGCTCGGTCGTGAAGTAGCCGTTCTGGAATCGGCGGGCGACTTCAAAAGCGTCTTTACTTATTTGCCGAACACAGCCACCGATGACTTTGTCTCGCTCACGATGCCTGTCCGCACAGAGTCCTGGGTCTGGGATGACCAGCTTCCTCCCATATTCCAGATGAACCTGCCGGAAGGCTATCTGCTACAGGTACTGCAGGAACAGTTCGGCCCTCACGTCGGTTCCAGCCCACTGGCCCTTTTATCAGTCGTGGGCAGAAACATGGTGGGCCGCGTCCAGGTAGCCGCACACGGTGCGCAGTTGGAGGAGCCAGCAAGGCCCATTGAGGTCGCTGACCTGCTGCAGGGCGACAACTCGGAAGAGGCGTTCGCGGAATTGGTGCGACAGCACGCGACCAGCGGTGTCTCCGGCGTGCTCCCGAAGTTTCTGGATGCCCAGGAAGAGACCGAGCAAGAACCGCCAGCTTCCCGCAGGCGACTTGGCCCGCATCAGAAAGCAACTCTGCTGACTCGCAGACACATCATCAAAGGTTCTTCCGGCAGGCTGCCATTTGCGGCGCTGAATGAGTATCTGTGCATGCAAGTGTTGGGCAAGGTGCTTCCCAGCGCAAAAACAGAAGTATCGCGTGACGGTAATGCACTTGTCGTCCACCGCTTTGATGTGAACGACGAAGGACAGCCCCAGTGGGGGATGGAAGATTTCTGTGCTCTGCTGGGCCTGCGTCCGGCGCAGAAGTATGAGACCACATGGGAGCGAATCGCGCGTGCCGTTCGCGATCACGTACCAGGCAATCGCCAGTACGAAACCTTTCAGCGCCTGGCGGAAATCCTGCTGCTAACGTATGCGCTGCGCAATGCTGACTGTCATGCGAAGAATATCGCCCTGCTGTACACATCCCGAGCGGATGTGCACCTCTCGCCTGCCTACGACTTCCTCACCACGAGCGTGTACGCTGGCTACCAAAACAACCCTCCGGGGATCTCCTTCGGTGGAAAGAAAACATGGACGCCGGGCAAGAATCTGTCGAAGTTCATCGCCGCAACCTTCGGCATACCTCTTCGCGAACAATCCGAGATGGTCGAGCTCATCAGCGATTCAGTCGCGACTGTTGCTCCTCTGGTCGGAAAGAAAATGACAGATCTTTCGGAATTCGAGGACACAGGCAAACGGATGCTGCTGGCATGGCAAGAGGGCGTAAACGGCCTGCGTGATCGCCGAGTGTATTCGGTCGGAGACTGGCCAGCGGGTAAAGTTTTCGACGAAATCTCCGATGCCCCGCGGCTTGAATCGCCACGATCCGTCGTCGGCCGTTCGCCTCTGCTCCGCGGCCGATCAAAAGTTCCGCGGAAGAAACCTTGATCAGGTCTGAGAAGACTCGTCGGACCTTTCCTTTCCAAGCGGAGATAGTATGTCCTAGATTCCGGACGCGAACCCCGTTTTTCGATCCCTATCCTGCGACTTCTGGCGTAAACCACTCTCAACGAGTGAGTTGAAGTTATCAATCCATGTTCGCGCAATCGCTCGGCTGGAGCTTTATCAATTGACGCTGGCTGGTTTCGTTCATGGATTCTCGCTGAAAGCCGAATTGCTGCTGGCGCCCGATGCGGACGCTCGCAGCAAGCTGTTGGCTTTCATGAGATCCTCGTCGATCTGCCGAGGGGCATTCACCAGATCGCCATACAGCATTCCGTGGGTTTTTGCGTCCGCGATCGCGGCTTGAGCCTCAAGGAGGTAAGATCGTGCGAAGCCAGCGGAGCGCCTTTTCTCCACAGTGCTCTTATCCGCATCCGCAATCGCCAGATAGTCATCTCCGATGTCCCACCAGGCCTGGCCCATTTCCAGGTGAAGCCTGCGGTCGCCGGCCGATTTTGCGGATTGTTGAACCCAAATGGCAAGTCGCCGCCGATCGAATTGCAAAGCCTCCTGCGGCTTCTTTTCGTCACGCAGAACATCGCCGATATAGGAGCACGTCCGAGCCACGCCGGAAATAGCCCGGGTGTCGTGAGGATCGGCCCGGGAAAGCGACTCGCGGATCTGAAGCACCTTTTGATAGGTCGCCAGCGCCACGGGGTATTCGCCCTGCTTCCAATGAATATAGCCAATGTCGCTATAGGTGAACGTGATGGCATACCGGGCGTTGGCATTGTCGGGGTGGGCTGCGAGCAGCGATTCATCGAGCGCCTGCGCCGCCTGGTACTCCGACAACGCCGGCGCGTACTTCTTCTGCGCGATCAGCAACGCGCCCAGTTTTTTGTGACCGGAGGAAAGCAGTGTCTGGTTCGATGCGTTGGGCGCGTTGCTCGCGAGCTGTTTCGCCAAATCTAGGCTCTTGGTCTCAACGACGGTTGCGCCGGCGAAATCGTCGGCATCCGTCAATACCTGAGCCCGGTCTTGATAGGCCTGGGCCAACGCGTGCTGCAAATCAGCGTTGGAGGGATCGTCAACGTAGAGAGCCTCAGCCAGTGTCAGCGACTTATCTACGTAGGTTGCCACCTCAACGGAATCGACCCTGAACAGCGGGTCAACCAGCTCTTCATAGGATTTCTGCAGCTCACGTTTCGCGCGGCGATCGGTGGGATTCGCGTGGACCAGCGCCTCGCGCAGCACCACGGCTTTGCGCAAGCTCTCAACGGCCAATTTGGGATTGCCCAGGTTTGAATTTCGTGTGCCGCCCTGAATGAGCCCCAGCTTCTCGTATCCTGCGGCGAGCTCGCGCTGCAGCGAACTGTCACCGCCGGCTTCCTGCGAAAGGCTGTCGAGATATTTTTGCGCGCTCGATATCAAAAGGTATTGCGCTTCGGTCGATCCCTCCAGATCCTTGATCGAGTCATCGATCTTGAACAACAGCGTGTTCGACAGATCGCGCACGTCGTTGAAGCGGCGTTCGGCGCGGGCTCTCTCGGTGCGGGCGATGCGGGCCTCGCGCACGGAGACGGCAAGCCCTGTAACCAGGCTTAGGACAATCAGGATCGCGGCCGCAACTGCGGTCCTGTGCCGGGCCGCGAATTTTCTGGCCGTGTAGGCCAGCGTCGCGCTCCGCGCCAGGACGGGGAGATTCTCGAGATGACGTTGAATATCCTGGCTCAACCGATCCACGGAGGCATAGCGCCGAATCGGTTCCTTGCGCAAAGCCATCTGGACGATATTGTCCAGGTCACCTTTCAGTTGGTTTCTGAGCTTTTCCGGCGATTCGTTGCGCGCCGCGGCTGCTCGTGGTGAAGTGTGGGGCAAACCGCCCGACTGGTCCTCGGTGTCCTTGCGAGTGACTGCGGAACTCGGTGTCTCCGGTTCGATTTCGCAGATGGCCCGCACCATCTCCTGCGAGGAACTGCTTTCGACGCGATAGGGGCTTCGCCCGGTGAGGATTTCGTAGAGCACCACTCCGAGCGAGTACACATCGGTGGCAGTTGTGATCGGTCTTCCCATCACCTGTTCGGGACTGGCGTATCCCGGCGTGAGTGCGGCCATGGCGGTGTGAGTCTGGTTTGGTGCGTTGCCCTCGGCGTCATTGCCGAGGATCTTCGCGATTCCGAAATCCAGCAGCTTGGGAACTCCATCGGCGCCGACCAGGATGTTGGCCGGCTTGATGTCGCGATGGACAATGAGAAACTGGTGCGCGTATTGCACCGCCGAGCACACCTGGCGAAACAGCGTCAGCCGTTCGGCGATCGACAGATTGTTAGCGGCGCAATACTCGTCAATGGGCTGGCCGTCTATCAGCTCGATAACCAAGTAGGGCACGCCGTCTTGGGTCATTCCGCCATCCAACAGGCGTGCGATGTTGGGATGTTCGAGGTTGGCCAAAATCTGCCGCTCGGTCTTGAAGCGGCGAATCACGAATTCCGAATCCGGTCCGCCGCGCACCAGCTTGAGTGCGACCTGCTTTTCAAACTGCTCGTCGGCGCGCGCGGCGCGATACACTTCGCCCATGCCGCCGGCGCCAATCCAGTCGACGATGCGGTAGGAGCCGATGCGTCGGCCAATCATCGCGGACCGATGCGGACTCGAATCCCGCTCCACGAACTCGTGGGCCGGAGCGTTGAGAAAAGCGTCGTCCGCCTGACTGTGCGAGGCCAGCAGGGACTCCACCTCCCGGCAAAGCTCCGCGTCGTCTGCTTCCAGCTCCTTGAGGTAGGCGGCTCGCTCGTCCGGCTCCATTTCGAGCGCGGCCTGGAATCTCTTCTTGACGTCGTCCCATCGATCCGGGATCAAGGGCTCTTCCTTTCTTGAACTCATTCGCGGCGCGCCACGGGATTGGGAAAGTGCTTTGCGGCTTTAACAGTCTATGGTGAAAGTCGAGATCGCCAAAAAACATCCCTCGGCGGCTAAAGCCGCGACGATTCCAATGCCGTTAGGGCACGTCGTGCCCTTTCAAAACCGGACTCTCACCACGGGCTGTTAAGCGCCCGCTGCCGACGGCGACAACTCACGGTGCAGCCAGGCGCGGGCAGTCGCCCATTCCCGTTTTACCGTCGATGCAGAGGTTCCCAGGGCCACGGCCGACTCCTCGATGGAAAGGCCGCCGAAAAAGCGCAACTCTACGATCTTCGTCAATCGCGGATCGGCCCGCTCGAGATCGTGCAAGGCGTCGTCCAGAGCGAGCAGGTCAAGGTTCCTGGCGGAGGAAAGCAGCTTTTCCACCCCGCTCAGCGTAACCCGCTCCAAGCTGTCGCCGCGCTTGGCGGCGCGGCGGCGCCGGGCATAGTCCACCAGAATCTGCCGCATCAGGTGCGACGCAACGGCGAAAAAATGCGTGCGATTCTCGACGGCAAGCCCCTGGTCGAGCAGGCGCAGATACACCTCGTTCACCAGTGCCGTGCTCTGCAGGGTGTGCCCTTCGCGCTCGCGTCCCAAGTGATGCCGCGCCAGCCGATGCAATTCGCCGTAGACCAGTGGAATGAGCGCGTTGAGCGCTGCGGAGTCTCCGTTTCGCCATCGGACCAGAAGTTCCGTGATGCCAGGTGGGGAACCGGGAGCCAACTTGCCTCCTTGGTAACGATGCGGGGACTCGATACAAGCTTAGCCGGGGATTTGGCCCAAAGTCAAAAGAATGCTGTTGAGCCAGTTTTCCTCTTTCCTGCGCTTTGATCGGACAGAGGGGAAATCCAAACAACCCCGGAGACGTCGCGCGGAGGTCGACAACCCATGCACGCCATCACGAAACTCATTTCGCTCCATCACGGTTCCAGACCGGCTAATCGCCCTCCCCGCCTTGGTCCGGCCCCGGATCGCCGCCGCGCCAGGGGCGCAGCGCTTTGGGCCGCGGCTCTCCTGCTCTCGATTGCGATGCCATTGCGGTCGCACGCGCAGGCCGTCACGTTTCAAGGCATCGTCACCACCGTGGCCGGCAACGGATCGGAGGAGAACGAGTCCAGCGTCGTCGACAACATACTGGCAACCAGCGCGGATGTGGGCCTGCCCGAGGACGTGAAGGTGGATGCCAACGGCAACATCTACCTGGTGGACTGGTCCGCGGGCCGCATCCGGAAGGTCAACGCGGTGACCGGCATTATCACCACCGTGGCCGGCGGCGGAAGCGGCTGCGCCGGGCAGACCAACAGCGAAGGAGACGGTTGCCTTGGCACCCAGGCCTCGCTGAACACTCCTGTCGGCGTTGCGCTCGATGCCGCAGGCAACGTCTACATCGCCGACAACGGAGCCCATGTTATCCGCAAAGTGACGGCGGCGACCGGCATCATCACCATCGTGGCCGGGACTTTTGACAACAATGGCTATACCGGAGATGGGGGCCTCGCCACCAGCGCAACACTGAACAGGCCCACTGGAGTGGTTGTAGATAGCGCTGGGAACATCTATATCGCGGACTACCTTAACAACGTCGTCCGTGTCGTGAACACGCAATCTACTTCAAAGACCATTCTCGGCGTTACCATCGGCGCCGGAGACATTCAGACCGTGGCCGGCAACGGTTCCGGCACTTGTGGAACTGCAACCGATTCGGTTGGCGACGGCTGCCCAGACATCGATGCCAACAGCCTCTCGTATCCCCAGAACGTCGCGCTCGATGCCTCGGGCAATCTCTACATCGCCGAGAACGAAGGCTATCTCGTACGCAAGATCACCGCATCCACCGGCATCATTACCACTGTGGCCGGTAATGGAAACAGGGGCTTCAGCGGCGACGGCGCTGCGGCCACCAGCGCCGAAGTGTCATTTCTTGACGGCGTGGCGTTGGACAACTCCGGAAACATCTACATCACCGACGGCGGAAACTACCGCATCCGCGTCATCAACACGCAGTCAACCGCCATTACCATTGGCGGCGTTTCTATTCCTGCCGGAGACATTCAGACCGTGGCCGGCAATGGCACCGACGGTTACGCCGACGACCTGCCGCCCCTCAACGCGGAATTTAGCAGAATAGGATCTGCCCCAGGCGGCCTGACCGTGGACGGCTCCGGCAACATCTACATTGCGGACTACGGAAATGATCGCATTCGCGAGGTGCAGTATTCCTCGGTCGATTTCGGCTTTGTGAATGTGGGGCAACTCAGCCCGATCTATTCCATCGGCTTCTACTTCAACAGCTCGACGACCATCGCCGGCGATACCGTGCTGACCCAGGGAGTGAGCGGCCTGGACTTTCAATCGGCAGCGGATGCGACCTGCACGGCGGGCACTTACACCAGTGGAGAGTCCTGCACTTACACGGTGCAGTTTATTGCGTATGCACCGACTCTGAACACCGGCGTTCTCGATCTTACCGGCTCCGGCAGCAGCCTGCTGGACACGATCTATCTCTCCGGCACAGGCTCCGCGCCATATCTCAATTTCACTCCCAGCCCTCAGGTGACTTTGTCGACCCTCGACAGCTACGTCACCAAGGCCTACGGCCTGACCTTCGATGCGGCGGGTAACCTCTACGTGGCGGATGTCGGACCCAGCGGCACGGTCGACAAGTTCACATCCGTTGGCGTTCATTCGACAGTTGGCTCCGGATTCGATAGACCCTATGGCGTAGCTGTGGACGGCGCAGGCAACGTCTTTGTCGGGGACTACACAATCGGCATCGTCGAGGTCACGCCCGCGGGCGCGCAGACAACCCTTGGAACGGGTGTGACGACGGTTGACGCCATCGCAGTGGACCGGTTCGGCAACGTCTATGCCGTTTGCTGCAGCAACGGGAACCTGGTGAAGATTACGCCCAGCGGGACACAAACCAATCTTGGTGGGAGAACCTTCAGCTTTGTCAGGGGCCTTGCCGTGGACCGGGGCGGGAATGTCTACATCGCCGCGACCAACGAGGCGGTGGTCTACAAGCTGACGCCAAGCGGCAGCCTGACCACATTGCCGCTGACGGGGTTGCATCAGCCCGAGGGCCTGGCCTTCGATAGCGCAGGAGATCTCTTTGTCTCGGATGCCTCGGCAGCCACGGTGGTGGAGCTGACGGCCGACGGCACGCAAATCACGGTGCCCACCAGCGGACTCGTCCAGCCCAGCCCTCTCGCGATCGATACCGTGGGCGACATCTACATTGGAGACATCAACACCCCAGGGGCGATGTACGAGCTGGAACGGTCTCAAACTCCGTCGCTCACCTTCGCCACAACCGAAGTTGGCGCAACCAGCAGCGACAGCCCGCAAACGGTCACGGTTTTCAACGGCGGCAACGCAACTCTGAACTTTACGGTCCCGAGCAGCGGGGACAATCCCAGCTACCCGACCAACTTTCCTGAAAACAGCTCCGACTCGAATCTCTGCACCTCTGCAACTCCGCTGCTGGTGGCCGGAAGCTGCGATGTCTCGGTGGATTTTACGCCAACGGTATCGGGATACCTCACCGCCAACGTAGTGCTCATGGACAATAACCTGAATGAATCGAGAATCACTCAGTCCATCAACGTCAGCGGCACAGGGGAGTTGACCGCGCAGACCATCACCTTCACCAATCCCGGAACACAGACCATCGGCACTCCTGTCCCGGCGCTTGTAGCCACAGCGACCTCGGGATTAACCGTCACCTTTACTTCGGCGACAACAAGCGTCTGCACCGTCTCCGGAACAGCAGTCACGCTGGTCTCGGCCGGCACGTGCACCATCGACGCCAACCAGGCCGGCAACTCGACATATGCCGCAGCTCCGCAGGTTGCGCAGAGCTTCACCGTAAACCCCGCGTCGCTGACCTCGCAAACCATCACCTTCTCTAACCCGGGAACGCAAAGTATCGGAACGCCGGTTCCGGCGCTCGCCGCAACGGCAAGCTCCGGACTGACGGTCACTTTCACCTCAGCAACGGCGTCGGTCTGCACGGTCTCAGGAACAGCAGTCACGCTGGTGTCTAAGGGAACCTGCACTATCGATGCCAACCAGGCCGGTAACTCGACCTACGCAGCCGCCCCACAAGTCGCGCAGAGTTTCTCTGTCAATGGCGAACCGCAGACCATTACCTTCCCCAACCCTGGAACACAGGCCATCGGCGCGGCAGTTCCGGCGCTTACTGCGACAGCGACCTCGGGGCTGGCTGTCACCTTCAACTCGGCAACGACTTCGATCTGCGCCGTTTCAGGAGCAACGGTGACGCTGGTCTCCGCTGGAACCTGCACCATCGATGCCAACCAGGCCGGCAACTCGACTTATGCTGCGGCCCCGCAGGTCGCGCAGAGCTTCAGCGTCAACGGCGAGGCGCAGACCATCACCTTTACCAATCCCGGAGCGCAGACTATCGGGACGGCGGTTCCGGCGCTTACTGCGACAGCGACCTCGGGGCTGACGGTCAGCTTTACCTCGGCAACCACTTCTGTCTGCACCGTCTCAGGAACAGCAGTCACACTGGTCTCTACGGGAACCTGCACCATCGATGCCAACCAGGCCGGCAACTCCACCTATGCAGCGGCTCCGCAGATCGCGCAGAGCTTCACTGTCAACCCCGCGCCGCTGACCGCGCAGACCATTACCTTTACCAATCCCGGAGCGCAGACTATCGGGACGGCGGTTCCGGCGCTCGCGGCAACTTCAACATCCGGACTGACCGTCAGCTTTACCTCGGCAACGACTTCGGTTTGCACCGTCTCCGGAACAGCCGTCACGCTGGTCTCCGCCGGCACTTGCACCATCGATGCCAACCAGGCCGGCAACTCCACCTATGCGGCCGCCCCACAGGTCTCTGAGAGCTTTACCGTCAACCCGGCGCCTAACTTCGCTGTTGCGTCGTCGACTCCATCGCAAACGGTGCAACCTGGCGCCGCGGCCACTTATACCATTAACGTCTCGCCGGTAAACGGCGCGTTCACAAGTGCCGTTACGTTAGCGGCAAGCGGCCTTCCGACCGGAGCTACGGCCAGCTTCTCGCCTTCCACCGTCACACCGGGCGATGGAGTGGCGAATTCCACTTTGACCATTCAGACGTCTGCGCTCGCCGGAACAAAAAATGCCGCGGCTTCCCCTTGGCCTCTGGCTGCTCCGGCTCTGGCTGCAATCGGCCTGTTCTTCGTGCCAGGCAAGCGCCGCAGACGCTGGCTCGCGCTAGGCGTCTTGCTCTTCGTCTCGTTGGGTGCGCTCACGGCTCTGTCCGGCTGCGGTGGTGGCTTTGCCTTGCCCGGATCGCCGGCTCAGAGTTACACCATAACCGTCGCCGGCACCAGCGGCAGCGACCAGCAAACCACCACCGTGCAGCTCACCGTGCAATAAAGGAGACCCCATGCGAATCGGAATCAACACCCAAATCATTCTCTTGTTGTCCATCGCCGCGGTCTCCCTTGCGCAGGCCGCAGCCCAGGCGGCGGAGAAGCCGCTCCGCTCCGAACTTGCGCTCGACTACAGCTATGTGCGTAGCAACGCTCCGCCAGCCGGCTGTACCTGTTTCAACCTCAACGGCGGCAGCGCCACTTTTGCTTGGCCGATTGGACACGATGGCTTTGAGTTGGCAGGCGACGTCACCGTTGCGCATGGGGGCGGCATCGCGAGCAACACGTACTCTCTCACACTGAGCGCGTACACTGCAGGCGCGCGCTATCGAATCGAGCCGAAGCAATCGTCGTTCGAACCATTCGGCCAGGTGCTCGTAGGGCTGGCGCATTCCAGTGGAACGCTGGTCCAGGGGCTGACTCCGGCCACCGCCAACGCCGGCGCCGCCTTTGCTGCCAACCTCGGAGGCGGACTGGACCTGCGCGCCACGCGGCAATTCTCCGTGCGCCTCATCGAGGCAAACTACCTTCTGACCACCATCGACAATGGCGTCAACAATCACCAGAACAACCTCCGCCTGAGTGCCGGAGTGGTGCTGCATTTCTGAAGAACTGATTCGATGAACCAATTTCGGACGGCTCTGCGCTTTCAAAGAAAGAGGAAATCACGTCATGCCTTTTTTGTCGATCGGTTGGCTAGTTTTTGCGAAACGTTTGATGGGTCAGACGGGAATCTGCTCCGCGGCTACGCATTTGGCGAAGGCCACAGCCGGTCGCGGCGACCGCATATTCGGATGGGCGCTGCGGATCGCGGCCCTGGCGCTTTTGGCCGCGGGGTTCAGCGCTCTTTGCCAGGCGCCGCTCGAGACCATTCCCCCCGAACTCACCTTCCTCAAATCGTTTGACCAGTTTCGCAACCGCTATGCGTATGAGGCGTGGGCCTCCGTTAACTTCCACATCGGAAAGAAGAGCGGCCACCACTGGAACATGCTGGCCGCGGTGCCCGGGCCGAAGCCTGGCGACGACGCAGGAGTTCTTACCCCGGTGACTGCGTCGGCGCTCAAGGCCGGCTGGACCATTGCCTGGGACGACGTCAAACAGTCCGGCGTAATCGAATTTCACTATCAGAAAAACGGCGTGGAGGCCTGGGCCCTCGCCTACGCCGACTTTGCTGGCAGCGTGCCCACGGTCCATTGGGAGATGATCGAGGTCGTGCCGCCGCCCATCTCGGTCACCCTGGTGCCGCCCTCCGCCACGCGGGAAGCGATGCCCACCGGAAACACCGGCGACATCCCGTTTCTCACCCCCATTCCCAACTCCAAATTCGATACCGGCAAACAATTCGACACCCCGTTTATCGTGAATTGGAAGAAATCGGGCGATGCGATTGTTGCCAACGGCTCGATCGCCCGTTACTACAGATACCCCGATCTGTCCGATCTTCTCCTCGGCACCGTCTACCACGATGCCCTGATCAAGGCGGGATGGGATGTGGACCAGCCGGCTCTCGACAATCCAATCTACGCTCACTACACAAAAAACGGCCGCAACATCTGGGCCTATGTCGACTTTGGAGGAACGAGCTACGTGCTCCAGGTGGGCAACGAGGGCGCGCCCAACCAGCTCAGTCAGAGCCTCGCGGCGGACTGCCACGTGGCCATTTACGGCGTGCTCTTTGACTTCAACAAATCAACCCTTCAGCCCGCCTCGGACGGACCTCTGCAGCAGGTGGCCGCGCTCATGAAGGCCAAGCCCACCCTCAAGATTGAGGTGCAGGGCCATACGGACAACGTTGGCGGCGACGCCTACAACCAGACCCTCTC
>Ga0187784_10000285_pt1 | contig 35832 bp, 40 predicted proteins | sample 1015_SJ02_MP15_2_FD_132964 | JGI IMG/M metagenome (GOLD analysis project Ga0187784, IMG submission 132964) | Tropical peat soil microbial communities from peatlands in Department of Meta, Colombia - 1015_SJ02_MP15_20_MG | ecosystem: Environmental > Terrestrial > Soil > Wetlands > Peat | place... | reverse complement strand
CTGAAATCGTTTCAGAAATTTGAGGCAGTCTAACTCCTCCCTTAACGACCTCATCATATTTCAGAAACCGTTTTGTTCCCACAATTTTCAATCTAACCACAATTTCGTCCCTGGAGAGGTCGACCATGTTGTATGAGTGCGCGTAGAAGCCTCGCGTCCGCTCACTGGACAAAGTTCCGGCGTGAACGATTTGTGTGCCTTCAACTTTCCAACGCCAGGGACGGTGCCTGTGGCCTCCGAGTACAAGGGGAACGTTGCTTCGGAGTATGGCTCGCAATGTGTCGCCGGCGTCAACGACCGGGATGTTGTCGGGACCGGTGTCGGGCACCTGAATTAAATGATGGTGAATTACCGCAATTTTCCGAGTCTTTGCGAATTTTGCAAGCGACTCTTGCAACCATAGCACTTGCCTGTGCCCAACCTCGCCTTCGTTTCGCTCCGGCCTAGCTGTGCTGATTACCGCAAAGACTACCCCGTCCGTCTTGACAAGTGGTTTGCCGGGGAAAAACTCTTTGAAGAGCAGATAGCCGGTGGATCTGTAGTCGTGGTTTCCACTACAGATGATTTTCCTCTTACACTCCAATCTGTCTAAGGCCTGTTTGGCCTGTCTATATTGGGAGACGACCCCGTTCTCCGTCAAGTCACCTGAGACCACGAGCACGTCAGGTTCAAGCCGGTTAATCTCTTGAACCGCTTGATCGAATACGCGTGTCTGAAATTCCGGCCCGCAATGTATATCCGAAATGTGCACTATTCGCAATTCATTTACACCAATATCCTGGAGGCGTTATAGTAGCGATAGACTATTTGCCTTTCTCCCGTGGCGTGAACAAGAACCGAGGGAGCAACAGAACGAAGGAGATTTCAGCTACAGTTAAGATGCTCGTCACCATATACTACGTCCTAAACCATCACAGCCAATACCGCGGCCTAAGGCCTGGACTCTTCGAAAACAAGATTAGATTAGATTGGATTAGGAGGCTGCAAGGAATAACACAAGGCCCACAGACGAGATGAGTCAGCCAACCCACATCCAGAAAACGAGAAACCTACAAGAGAATTTACATTGGTGCGGGGAAGGGGATTCGAACCCCTGAAGGCTTGCGCACCCGTTGGGCTCTACGCCACAGGATTTCTTCTCCGGCCACGTCAACCGTCAGATCTTAAGTTTAACACCGTCGTCTCTCGACGGTCCTGCCCCTTTGACCTGGCTCGGGAATCCCCGCGCTTGGCCAGAGGTTAAGTCATCAATCCTTTTAGTTTGACGGCGACGATGCCCCTATAGGCCCGTAGGTCAGGTTGGTCAATGCGGCCGTTTTCGTGTGATTTTGGTCGCCGCGTCGCTCAGCGTGGATGTGCGGCGGGTGCTCTCCACGGCCTGTGGCTTGAAGCTGGGCGTCGTAACGCAGAAATATCGGCGAGGGCCGTTCAAACGGCATGAAGGGCGGCGCGCAAAAAACCGAGTCTGCATCCAACTCGATTGATGCGATAATTGAAGAGCTGGGCGACTGGCGTGGCGAGATGCTCTCCCGCGTCCGCGTGCTGATCAAGCAAGCGGACCCCGATGTGGTCGAAGAATCGAAGTGGAAGAAACCCTCTAACCCAAGGGGGGTCCCCGTCTGGTCTCACGACGGACTGATCTGCACCGGCGAGACCTACAAGGACCATGTGAAGATGACCTTCGCAAGGGGCGCCTCCCTGAAGGACCCTTCGGGCCTCTTCAACTCTAGCCTCGAAGGAAATACTAGGCGCGCCATCGACTTTCACGAGGGCGACAAGGTCGATGAGCGGGCAATGAAGGATCTCATTAAAGCCGCCGTGAAGCTGAACGCCTCGAACCGCGACTAGTCGATGATCAACATGGTAAACGGCGGTTACTCGATTTCTTGGCCTCCGATACTAAAGCCAACGTAACCCGGCCGATTCGCGTGACTCAACCCGAAAGTTCTGGCGATGAGTTACACTTATCCACCTCTCCGCCAAATTACGTTCTCCGGCGATTAAATGGATCAAAGTAAGGACGTAAGAGAAGTCATAATGTCGTACATCAATGCGCTTGACAGACAAGACTTTGACTCTGCTCGAAAGCAATTGGGCGACAATGTCCTCGTGAAAGGACCTGCAGGCGAAGCTTTCCGAAGTCCGGATGAATTCATTAACATGATGCGGAACCAGCGAGGCAAGTACGACATTAAGAAGATGTTCGTCGATGGCGATGACGTTTGCCTGCTGTACGATTTCATCACTAAGAATAGAATGTGAATGTGTTCTTCAGTTCATGGTACAAGGTCAGGGATGGAAAAATAGTCTCGATACAGACCGTTTTTGACCCGCGGCCATTTGCTGCGACGCAGGAGAAGAAATAGCTTTCCAAACTTTGTCTTCAATGCGTTCTCCTCAACTCTTATTCTATCGTCTTACTACCCTGAACATGACGCCACGTTCTCAGCCCTATGGAATCGCGCCGACGCCGCCAAGGTAACCCCGTACCCCACCCGGCTGCTAGACATCCAGCGACTCGCGCGATCCATGTAAGCCTCGGCACCAAAAGAAGACTAGTAGCTCAGCCATAACCAGTAGCCATATACCTGACCAATTTAGAATGCGTCGGGGCCCGTAGCTCAGGTTGGATAGAGCGGCAGAACGACGCCGAACCCCCTAAGGGACTCCGGAGATAGCTGTAGAACTCCCCTTGATGAACGGGGTGCAGAAGTCCGGGGTTCAAATCCCCGCGGGCCCGCCATCTAATCTCATGCGTTTGGGCGGATTCGGGGCGCTTTGTGTCATCGGGGTGTATTCTCCGCTGATCGTTTTCTGACCTGTGTTGGACGCCAATTTTCGGTTTCTTCTCCCGGTTTCTGCGGTTCCAGCTGCGCTTGTGGCGGAAAGGGCAAGCGGCCATGGCCGCGGGGGCTCCTTATTAAACTTCCGCGGAGTCTGCTCCAGAAATTCGCGCGGAGGCAATAGTCAGGATCATGCTCCGGCGCAGCTCCTATCAGGCAGCTATCTAAGCTTCGTCAGATGAAACGCGTCATAAATGAGCGAAGAAGTCTTTCATTGATTCGGAAACGTAGTGTACTCTCAAAGGTTTTCTCTTCTCTTCTCTTTTTTCTCTGGTTCTTATGAGTACCTTTGATTCCAAACTTGCAATCCTGTCAAACAGATTGCGCTGGCTGGTGGCGTCTTTTAGACCTTTATTGTGAAGTTGCTTAACGGTCAAGCCGTCACTTCGCGCGAGAATATTCATAATCTTCGCATCTATAGCGTCCAGGGACTTGGCTAACATGGAACATTCTTGATTGATTTCGCCCTGCAGCATGTTGGCATCAATATCGCGTTTATGCTTCATCAGTGCTTGGAAGCAGAGTTGGAATGACTTCCTTAGGTTGCCCCGCGTGAAATCATGTAACAGATCCATCGCAGCCTTGTCTATGGTGATTGGAGGCTTCCCTGTCTTCGAAAACTTCTTGATTCTTCCATTTACGAAGGTCTCTAACGTGCTGCGCTCGATTTTCGGCATGGGTAAGTTACCATGAAACGCGTTCGTCATTTTGGGATACACTTCAGGGTCTCGGAAGGTTTCATCGTTAATCGTAGCTATCAAGAGGATATTGCTCGGCAGGATCTGCGCGACTTCGGTTAAGAGACTGGCTTGGGCATTGTCAAGAAGAAGCATGAAATCTGCTGATTGGAATATCTGGGGGAGCACTTCGTTGTTTATCGCCTCCAAGAGTTTTATCCTCGGCGGAGTGTAATACTCGATCTCTTCACTTTTCGCGCTTTTTGCTCCCACCTTTCCTGATAGTGCAGCAACTACCGCGATGAGTTTAGCACTGAGTTCAGCGCTTACCTCTTTGGATACGGTCTCTGTTTTCTTGGCTATGCCAAGTACAGTGAGTCTGTCATTCAGTAGCTTAGCTTGCTCCTTTTCCATTCGATCAGTGTAACTAAGCAATGACTTGAGGAGTGCTTCGATGAAAGCCTCTCTGTCCGAGATATTTTGAGCATCCAGGGTTATGGCATTCTTGTCTAGTTTCCTTCCGGTATTGAGAAATAGGTTTAGGAATGAAGATTTTCCTTCGCCCACGGCGCCGAGAATTAGGAGTTTATAACCGCGTAGTTCCGTGTAATTTCTCACTAGGTCCTTCTCAGTGTCTCTATCGATGAAACCTTTTCCTATGGAGACGTCATCGGCAGGCACGGGGTAGAGATAGAAGGGGTTGTCAGTGAAACCAAGCGTTTCAAGCCAGGTTGGTCCAGCCGGTGGTGTCACCGCTGCATTTTTCACGCTGGAATTCCTCCAACTGATCTTTGCGACCCACCTGAACCATTTGAATCAATTGAACGATTTGAACCATTTGAACCAATTGAACCAATTGAACCATCTGAACCATTTGAACAAATTGAACGTCATTCTGGCGGATTGGAGAATGCGCCATGTCCTTTGATGAAGAACAGAACCAAATTCTGCGCTTATCCGATCAACTTGACGAAATTCACGGTAGAGGTTGGTCGAGATACAAAGGCGATGTCATAGCACGAAAGGTAATCGCGCTCATAGGCAATCATCTTTCGGGCTGCAGCATTGTCGGCCCTAATGTCTACGTGAATCATTACGCGACAGAACTTGACGCACTTATTGTGGAGACGTCATGCTCGCCCAATCCGGGCACGGTCGCATACAGAGAGGAAGCCGTCCGAGTGTTAATTGAAATCAAAAAGCATGGATTCTACTTTAAGAAGAGAACTGCAGGTACCAAAATCATAGAATATTTCGACCGCTTTCGCGAAATTCACAAACCCTTCATCTACTTGACAGTTAAAGAGAGCAGAACGATGATCAATGCGACGAGCGCGGTCTTAGAAGATGATTCATTCTTTCTCTGCGAATCCCCTGACCGCGTTTTACCTGGCCAGTGGCAGAGATTTGTAGAACATCTCATAGATGTGGCTGGGGTCAGGTAAGGATCCGCTTCCAGCCGCGATCGCGGCAGAATGGCAGGCGGCCATGGCAGCAGGTGTTGAATTACGAGAGTTCGCCGTCTAGTTAAGCGAGCAGTCTCTTGTGAACTCTTCGAAACCGGTCTTTTTCCGTCAGGACCTCGGTTGTGGTTGTACGCTTTCCAACCTTAACTGTCGGAAGCCCCCTGTCAAGACCGGCCTCTATGTAATTCTCCGTTTTCTTTTCGATGGGCTTCGTTCTCGATACATAGTTTCTGGCCATGGGCTTCAGGCTTTCCTGCCGCACGCTGAAATGTCGAGGATTCCTTAACCTGAGCGACATGCTCCTTCTCCTAGCTGTTGTTGATTTGGAAGGTCTCGGGAACCGTGTTTAGAGTAACATACTGGCCGTTTCCGACCTCGAGGTAGAGCACTACGTCGAAATGGATGATCACGCCGGGAATACCTCCAGTTGACACTGTGAATTCCGTTGAGCCGAGAGGCACGTCCCAAAGCGGATGCGCTAAGTCGATCGAGTCGCTGCTTACTATCCACAACGGATTGCCGTCGTCATTGTAGCTTTGCGCGAGCTGCTTATTCATCTGGAAGTATGGTGCGGTTTGAGGATCAACCTCGACTCCTACCGCAACCTGAAATGTTCCAGGTTGGCTGCCGGTGTACTGCACTGACGCGTCTTTGAACAGATAAGTTCCCGCGTTCAACTGGGTAGGTTGAAGAGGATTACATATGCTTGCAAAACAACTGTTGGGCAAAGCGACGTTTAGGGTTGCCGTCGGTTTCCACAGTTGTATCGTCGTCGTGTTGAGAACAGGGTTTCCGTTGTCGGCAGAGAGTGTACTCTGAATAATCGCTGTATCAGCCGTCGGTTGGACTAAGGAGTTTGGATCCATTAATGCGACATTGTAATCTTGCGTGAGAGACGAAGTGAGATCGATTAGCTGCGAGCTAGAGTAGATTGTATCATTTCCGAGGGAAACACTTAACGTGAGCTTGGGGTTGACAGCAGGCTGACCCTGATTGGCCATGACCTCCTTCACGTCCACTTCGCTACCGTAAAGCGCGCTTGTAGGGACGACTGTTTGGATGTTCAATGTCGCATTGGTGGGTATCGATGGAGCTTGAGAGACCTGCGCAACGGGATGGAGTATGATTACGATCATGACCAAGACTAAGAGGATGGCGACCACGCCTACGAACTTGTTATTCATCGAGGCAACCTCACTGGCAAACTATGCCCCTCGTACTCCTATCAGTGGTAAAAACTTTGTGGGTAAGTAGTCCTTTGCGCAACAGAAGTCGAAACTGAAGCTCTTTGCGTAGGAAAAGCATAAGTTCTGACGGATTCGTTGCTAGTTGGATGAATCTTGGCCTACCTTGACTTGAAAGACGAGGGTGTCAGCGACCTTCAGACTATAAGAGACCTGCAGGGAATCCTGAATCCAACTCGGCTGATGATACTGAAGGTTCTCAAAGAGCACGGTGAGGTATGGTTTCCAGAGCTTAAACGAGATTTGTGTGTCTCTGATGGCAACCTTGCATCACATGTCAAGGCGCTTCAGAACATGAAATTCGTTGAGATTCGCAAACAGGTTATTCAAAACAAATTCCGCACGAGTTACGTTTTGACAAATGAGGGATTGGAAGCGGTATCACGACTAAGCAGAATTTTCGGTGACTGAAATGAGGGCAGAAATGAGATATGAGAGATTACTGGCATGTTTCAGAGAGCTCGGCCTTGAACTGAGCGTCAATACATTTACGCAGAGAAAGAAGCTTCAGAAGCTCACATATCTACTACAGAAATTTTGTGTAGACATGGGATTTTCGTACAGCTGGTATTTGCATGGTCCTTATTCTCCCGAGCTCACGCGGGCCCTATTTGACTCCGCGAATAAGTATCAACCATCGAAGCTCACTAAACAGGAGACGGAACGTGTTAGGACGCTTAAAGCGAATCTGGGAGCAAACCTGGAGTCAACCGACTTTCTTGAGTTGGTTGTTTCATTACATTTCATCAAGTCTCAAATGCCGTCAGCAACGTTCAGCGAAATCACACAAGTACTAAGACAAAAGAAGCCTTTTTTCACGGAACTTGAAATTTCTCGTGCTTCAGAAATGCTTTCACTGCTAGAACGAACATTTTGACAAGGGTAAGCGGCCATGGCCGCGGGGGTTGCTTATTAGATTTCCGCGGAGTTTTGGCGGGGAATAAGGCTATGTGCTATTTTTGATGCGGACAGGGCAGATTTCAGCAGTTTGTGCCTCATTCGCACTCTAGTTAGGCACCATGAAACGTTTTATCTTATGTACAGATAGGTGTCATTGCGGTCGGGCGCTAAATGGATTCAGATAGGGCTGCTGGTACGTTTGCGGACTTCATGATGAGCATGGAGCCTGACTTCGCCAGCGGTGTGGCACCACCGCTTCATGTTTTCATAGCGTTCCCGGACATTGAGCCCGCTGACATACCTAATGTGGCAGCCTCCGCTGGAGTCGCTGCTCGTGTCCGGTCGTCTAACGGAAACGTGTATGACCTATCTGTCAGATTGAGAAAGAGAATTGCATCAGCGAAGCTTGTCGTTCGAGATGGCGTATGGACTATTGTGGCGCGATCGCTGGATTCGCCCGCCACCACCGGCGAGATAATCGACAAGTGGCTGCAGGATGTTCATCCGAAAGTAACACCGGCATTCTTCGATTCCAAGCAGCTCTTGGATATAGTCGACTCGTTGGGCAGATTGGAGAAGCCTCCGAAAATCAACGTGAGCGACTACGTCCTGCGTGAATATCCGAAAGGACCCACCCACAAGACTTGGGAGAAGGGAAAACCATACGACCGGAAAGTCATTGAGAAACAGATTGAAGAGAACAATTCTCCGCTGGATTCAATCAAGTTCAGGGTTTCTGCGGGCAGAGATTCATTCGATTGCAGAATCTCCCGAAACGGGCATCTTGTTCTGTATGACGGCTCAATCACTCAGTTCGTTTCACTCGCGCTGTCTCCTCTGATCGAAGTGGCCAAAGTGAACTATGACTTCTTCAGATATCGGGACCGAGACTTCATCAAGGATAACCTGGTCGCGAACGCGATACGTCTCAAGGTCCAGAAAACCATCCCGCAACAGCTTCTCGAAAGACTGGGTGAAGCGATTTGCAGCTCATTTATGGGAGCGGTATTGCATTCCGGCAATCCGATGCTGTATGTGAATGCGATCGACCGACTGGACGGGTCTGTCTTTGATGTGTGTGCCTATCCAGATGAGATAGTCGTGTTGCCTTTTTCAAAGGCAACTCCATCATCCCTCATACGCCTGTACATGCTCATTACAGAGGTCGCGCCTCTTACTCGACGTTCATCGGAGATAAGACTTGAGCCAGCTTGAGGCCGTCTCTTGTCCGGCAAGAACCTTGCTGAGCGCATCGAACAACAAGAGAGAGAATTCAGATTATATTCGGACGCAATTGCGCTCTTCGCCTCAATAAGGGCGTATTTTCAAAACTACCAGTTTACAGTCCATGTTGAACCCACGGTCAGGACGGGACCCGAAGCCCGCCAGCTGGTCCCTGACCTTCTTGTCAAGACCATAGCCGGCTGGACCGTGATCGAGCACAAGGGCTCGCTCCCTAGAAGCCGGAAGAGACTTGAAGCTGAGTTGGGCGACATCAGCAAGTACGCGCAGACCACCACATTCAATAATTCCGCGTTCAACCCGCAAGTCGTGCTTCTGTGCCCGCGCAAACTCGCCGACGATATCATAGCGCAAAAGAAGAGTGGACTGCAGCTACCCAACGTGATTTCATACACATCCCCCATGGAACGAGTATGCACCTTGGGCTTGGAAGAAGGCGAGCTGACCGACGTCTATCTGAAGGATATCTTCGCCAGGAATTCCGGGCGCGTCAATATGGACACGGATATCACCGAACGTTACAAGTACAAATTCATCAGGCGAGAGCCACCAATTCCTTACACAACTCATTTTATTTGGGCATTCATCAATCTGTCAAAGGATGCGTTCCAGAAGGAAGTCGTCGTAGAATATGATAAACTGATCCAAATGATGAATGATTTTTGCCCCCCTTGGTGTGCTGAGGCCCGTCAGCTCTCCGAAGGGCGGCTGAAGAAGGCCGTGAGTTTTCTGAAGCGATTGGGCTGGGTAAAATTCGATGCTGACACGAAGAGGCTCACAGCCGACACCAGCAGGGGAACAAAGGTTGGGCGACTAGAGGAGTATCTGTGCGAGAAATTCGTAAAGCAATCAGAAGAGATACCAACTAAGCAATTAGAAAGGAAGTCGCCTGAACAACTTGTCGGAATGAAACGACTGGAAGAATATTTCCCAAAGCAATCGTAAACTGAGAATCGCTCTATTGATTTCCATAGTCAACGCTTGTACTGGTTGTTGGCCGTATCGTCAGGGGAGTTCGCTCGCGTTCTGCACCAGCTTATATCTTGTGCCGAGCGCTCCCTCGAAGTGCTTTTCTCCGCACAGAACTTTTCTGCGCTCATCCGATCTTAGCTTGTCTATCGTGGCGCCCTTCGTCTCGCTGACCAAATAGAGCAGCGGCTTTCCCGCCAGCTCCCCGTGTGTGTCCCGCCACTCCCAAACGATCGCCCAATCCGGGTTGTATTTTCCAACAGGCGTATCTACTTCAAACCAAGACGGGAGCTTGATGTACATCTTCACCTCCCGCATCCTCTCGAGATCCTCAACGAATTTCCGCTCGATTTCAGAGTCGAATAAGACATGGTCGTAGACCGAGTGCTCTGCCGGGACGACGTAGCCCTCCCACGCCGGAGCGATCTGCGCATCGAGTCTCGACATTTCGTACCAATCCTCGATCTTCTCATATTGGATTCCGTTCACGAGATGGTCTGCCAGCTGCTCCTTGAGGACGCGCACAACTTCCGAGGCGAACTCGAAGGGGTTGTCGATGGCCGCTTTCTTGTTCGCGGTTCTCAGAAAGATTTCGACGAGGGTTTTTCGGGAGAGTCGCACCTGGGGAGTTGTATGCTCAAGCAGGTACTCCATCAATTCGACCAAGTTGGGGAGCGGGTAGCGTCCCGCTAAGTCGAGAACGGTTTTGGCTTTGCTTTCAAGGTACGCTTCGAAGTCACCGTCGTCGTCGATTCTCAGTTCTGCCTTCGAGATTACGATCTTCGGCGTCCTAATCTGGAGTTTGTCGACTTCGGCGACTGCTTCTCGGACGACCCTTTCGGAGTCGATAGTGACGTAGTACCTTGTGCGGCGCTTGATCTTTTCCCATAATTCCTTGAATTCCGGTTTCAGCAGGTACTCCTTCCGTAACAGCACGGTTACTGCTCGCCGGGCGTTCGGGGGCTTGGGCGGGAGCTCTACCCCCTCACCGTATTCCTCTCGGATCTCTTCCTGTAGCTGTCGGACGTAGTCCTCGTAGCTCTGGTTCGCAACGACGGTCAGCACGTTCACTTCGGGATCATGCGCCCGTTCGCCGGTCTGGGTGACCGCCAGCCTCACACCCCGCCCGACTTCCTGTCTCTTTCTGATCTCTGAGGTTGTCTGGTGGAGCGTGCAGATTTGGAAGACGTTGGGGTTGTCCCAGCCCTCCCGAAGAGCTGAATGCGAGAAGATGAAAGCTTCTTTGGTGCCGAACGAGAGCAGGCGTTCCTTGTCTTTCATGATAAGGTCGTAGGCTTCCTCGTCCTTCTTTGATTCGCCTGAGGCGCTGTCTTCGAGTTCGACCTGTCCCCCTTTCTTCTTGGTGAAGGCGAAATAGCTGGCCTGCACCTCTTCGGCGGTCAGATCAGCCCAATCTGAGTAGTTCTTTCTCAGCTCATTAAATGCCTGTGTGAAGTATCGGCGAATTATGCCCTCGGGACTGGCGTAGTTGTCGACTCTATCAACGAAGAATAGTGACAGGACTTTGATCCCGCGGTCGCGTAGGCGCCTTTGCTTGCGAAAGTGTTCCTCAACGGTGTATCGAATTTGGGCCTCGAAGAGCGCTTCCTTGTCGGCGCCCTGAGAGCCTCCGACGGCTAACTCGATTCCGTTTCCGAAGACGACTCGACTCGTGCTAATTTCGTCGACGACGAATTCTTCGTACTCTGGAAGATTTGTCTTCGGGCGGAGGTTGTCTCCTGATTTGACTCTGATCTCCGTCTGTTTGACTGCGCCGCTCTTCATCAGTTTGTTGACGGTGAGAGATGCCGCAAGTGTATGTCCCTTCGTCAAGATGCTGTTGACTCGGATGTATGGGAGATTTGCGTCGCTCTCCTTCAGCACTGAGGCAACTTCGATCTTCTTGACGAGCCCGTCTCGGTAAGCTTCGGCGGGCGTTAGTCGGTAGACTAGGTTGTATGGTCTCCTATGGGTCGCGCTGTAGCGGAGCGCCAGGAGGGGGTTTAGCGCAGCCAAGGCTGCTATGCTCTTCTCGCTCTCCATGTTCTGCGGCTCGTCGAGGACCAAGATGGGTCTCGAAGCTTGAACGATGTGAATAGGGGTGGCTCCCTGGAGGCGGTCGGTTGAACGGCGAATCACATTGCCTTTGCCTTCCGCAGTCATGGCTTTGTTGAAGGAGTCGAGTGTCATAATCATGAATTCGACATTTGGCGAGGCCGAGAACTGTCTCACCTGCGTGAGGTTTGCCGAGTCGTATGGGTAGAACTTGTAGGGCAGATTTCCGTACAGTTCCTGGAAGTGCTTCCGAGTTATTTCAAAGGTCTTGGTTACACCCTCCTTGATTGCTATTGAAGGGACTACGATGATGAAGCGTCGAAAACCGTACCGCCTATTGAGCTCAAGCGCGGTCCTAATGTAGACGTAGGTCTTGCCGGTGCCTGTCTCCATTTCAACGGAGAAGTTAGGGAACTTGACCGTTCTCCTTCCCTCCGCGGTCTCAATTTCTTGTTCGATCCACCCGTCTTCAAGGCTGGAGCTAGGTGTGATTCCATTCAATTTCTGTGTCTCTTGCAAGTTTCTGAGGAGAGCGGAATCTGTGAGACCGAGGCGGTTGGGTGAGGCGACGAATCCACCAGCCTCGCGCACGTAGCGCATGCTAGTTTCGATTCTTCCCTGTCCGTCGAAGAGGCGGGCTATTGATTCGACGGCGTTGACCTGAAATTGCTGTCCGGAGTCGAATCTAAGCTCCAACGGTTTTCACTTAAATTGTCTTCAGGTTGCACTGGAGTGCCAGGTTTGCGGCGCCCGTGTCGTTGAGGGCGGTGTCTCGGCACACGAACACGTCGTCCTTCGTCACTTTGAGGTTTCTGATTGTTGCTGCCTTGATCTTCTCGTCGAGGCAGATGAGAAAAGTCTGTTCCTTGGGGTCGCTGACCCTCCAAATCTCGTTCTCGCGGTAGTCAGCGTCTTTGGCTATCTTGCTGTCTAGTCCGAAACCCTCCTTGACAGCGACCTCGTAGATTACGTCCTCTTTCTTCCAGCCGTGTACTAGGGGGTCGACGTGCGCCGTCATTTCTGCGGCGTAGGCTTCTGGAGTCTTTTCTCCGACACCCCTCCACGGCTTGAAGTTGGACTCCGCAAGCTTGAAGACACGGAAACCCAGGTCCTCTTCGATACTGCCTGCCTTGCGGTCAAGCTTCGTCGTCTTCGCCTTCTTCATTCGTCCTATGACTCGGCGGATCCTCTCTGCGCCGATTTCAGCGATGTTCTCGAATCCGGCTTTTCTTGCCAATGAGTCTTCAGGAGTGGGCTCTTGCAGCTGGATCATTATGAAGCGGCGGCGGCCGTCGTCTTCACGATTCAATTCCAGTACCGCCTGAGCAGTTGAGCCTGAGCCGGCGAAGAAGTCCAGCACTGTCGCGTTGGGGTCATTGACGAGAAGCAGCAGCTGCTTTATGAGGGCGACAGGCTTAGGAGACTGGAAGACTCCACCCGGAATCAACTCGTCGAATGATTCCTGCCCCTTCTCCGTGCTGTATTCCTTTTCGACCCATATTGTTTGGAGCTTTTTTCTGGCCTTCTGGCCGGATTCGTCGGTGGCGTAAGCCTTCCTGAATATCTTCCAAGCACCGTTGACGAGCTTGCCCACAAGCTGCTGCTTTTGGCGCGCGGCCTTGTCTTTGCCTCAAGTCCAGCACCCCTCAAATCCGTCGTCCCAGTTCGGGTAGATTCTCGCTCGGCCTTGTTTAGGGGCGGTCTCCACGGTGCCATCTTTCTGGTCCACGTAGAGCGGGTAGTATAGATTGGGGCGGTTGAAGCGGCCAAATCTCCGATGGGTATTTCTCAGCTCAAGGAGGCGGTAGCTTGCGACCTCGTCGTTCAGAGTATACTGTTCGGTTATTTCCTCCTCGGTCTTCTCGATGGAAAGTTCGGATTCCAGGGCATTTCTCGAATAGACGAGAACGTAGTCGTGGCTCCGTGCGAAGTGTTCTCCCAGCACGCGCCCCTTCGGATTGGTCAATACTGTGATTTGCGCGATGAAGTTCTCCTCGCCGAACACCTCATTCATTAGCATTCGGAGATTATGGATCTCGTGGTCGTCGATGCTGATGAAGATCACCCCGTCGTCGCTCAAAAGCTGGCGGCCAAGGAACAGCCTCGGGTACATCATTGAGAGCCAGTCCGAGTGGAAGCGTCCGCTTGTCTCGGGGTTGCTGACCATTGGATTGCCTTCGGAGTCCCTTTGACCAGTGATCTTTAGGTAGGTGTCCAACGGATCAGCGTAGCTGTCATGATACACGAAGTCGTTTCCCGTGTTGTAGGGCGGGTCGGCGTAAATCACTTTCACCCGTCCGAAGTACGGCTTGTAGAGTAGTTTCATTACCTCAAGATTGTCTCCTTCGAGGAACAGATTCTCTGTCGTGTCGAAGTTCACGGATTCCTTTTCGGCTGATCTCAGTGTGCCTCGCGTCGGCATTTGAAGGAGCTGGATTGCGTTTCGCTTTCCTGCCCAAGAGAAGGTGAACCGTTCCGGCCTCGTGTCCACGGTATCGCCCAGAAAGGAGCGGAGTCGCTCTAAATCGAATTTGCCTTCAGGGAAAGCTTCGGGGATGACTTCACGGAGGCTCGCCACCTGTTCTTCAAAGAACTTAGGTGTCTCTTTTTGTACCGCGGCGCGGGAAGTGTTTGTCTTTTGCGCAGACTTCACTGGTTCGTACCACGATCTTTCCTAGCACTTGTCTGATAATTGACTCTTCACTTTCAGGGCCGATTCCCTCCCCAGGAGCCCAGTACGCCTTATCCGCGTGCATTCGGACCGTTGCACGTGAACTCGCTTGAACTGTCCTCAATGCTTAAACGCCGCGACTTCTGCGAAAAGAACAACCTGTGTCGTTCGCCAACAGGCCACGTCGCCGCAGTGAGGGTTGGTGGACTGGTCACCCATCATCACAAGACAACCAATCCTCAATGTAGAGATGGACGTGTAGCGAGGAGTAAGAACCATAGCGCCACCAAGCTGTGGTCTCTCGCTTCTGAGGGCCATGTTTATCGCGGACCCCGCATAAGTAGGGTTGAGGAAAAGTGAGTTGAGAATAGCTTCGCTCGGTTTGGTAAGCATTATCATCGGCATCGCGCTCACGCTGAGTGCTTTTGCTGGTGCGTCATCTCAAGTCTACCCAGAGTTCGCCGAGTTCTACTGGTTGGGGGCTGCTGGAATCGCATTGGTGATTTCCGGGCTATTATTCTTGGGTCACTGCAGCGGCATGTTTCACTGAGAGTTTCCTAGACGCAATGACGGCTCTAGGAAAGTGAATGACGCCGTTCACGGTGTGCGTGGGTGTGAGTGTCCGGCGACTTGTCTATCTTTCTTTGTATCTGTATCTGTATCCTAGTACGATTCGTGAACTGAATGAGGCGGTGATGTTTTGTGGCGTTGCGAGTCCTTCCATAGGCGCGTAGGATTTGGATGGTGCTTCATAGATCAGTCCGCATTCGACTGCGGTGGCTACGTCTGCCTTGCTGAATCCGGCTTGCTCGAACTGGCGAAGTAGGGTCGGATTGTTGGTAATTCGTTCTTTCTGTGGTTCGAGTTCGAAAATGCCTTGTTGTCGGGCGAAACGCATCAGCTCTGCTATCCTCTTGCCTGTTTGCGTTATGCGGCACGGGACTGTGGCTCTGTAGGTTCTCGCCGTTGTTCGGTATCTTTCCGATCTGTTTTGTATTGGGGTCTTGGTCTTAGGTTTCGGTTCGAGTATGCCGCAGTTGCTGAACTTGTCCACAACTTTCCACACAGACGACTCTTCGCGTTTGAGTTCCCTTGCAATTGCGTAACCGGTCCAGTAGCTCTCTCTGCTCGCTCCGGGGCGAGAGCGCGTATAGAGGAGATCGAGGATTTCTGACCGCGTCTTGAACAAGGTCCGTCTCTTCGTTTCTTCTCTTCGTTCTCAACCCTATTTCTGATTTTTTGCAGCGAATCCGCGCACGCGCACGCAGACCGTGCGCGGTGCCATCCGGGAATGTGCCCTGCGAAGACAGAGGTTCCCGCGATGGAAAATGTTCGCGACAAAAGGAAATGGGAAGTTGGCCAGGAAGATTGGTGTCTTTGACATCCTTGTTCTCCCGTGGCTTGTCTGCCGTGGGGCTCTGAAGTGCCAGTGGTTCTGTTTTGCGTTGAAGCAGCAGAACACGCACCTGGGCGTTTTGCTGCGGCGGTTAGAGAATCTTGAGGCGACTCTGCGACCCGACTTCGTTGACCGAATGGTGCAATGGGTTGACGGGAGCGGCGTTGAAGTCATGTCTCCCCATCACGCTGGCGACTTTTGGGGTCAATGCTACGTGAATGTGTGGGCGGTGATCGCACGGCGTCTACCACACAAACAATTCTTCTGCTACACGAAGAGCCTCGACCTAGACCTGACAGTACTCACGAGCTTGCCGAATTGGATCGTGATAAAGTCATTCGATGGGAAATTCGACGACCGTATCGATGTGGCGAAAGACAATTACTCGAAAGTGATCCACGATCCGACCGAAGCAAAGCCCGGGGAAAAGATATGTCCGGACAAGGGTAGCTTAGGCAACAAGAAAGCGTACGGAATTGCAAAGGTGTGCGGGGTAACCTGCAATTACTGTTGGGAGCCAGGATACCAGAAGAGGCTCTGTTTTCTCGAAAAGAGGAAGGGATGGAATGGGCACAGGTTCCTTCTAAAGCCCGGTAAAATGCCGCCAGAGTTAGTGAAGCGCATTCGGGCGGTGAGTCGCAATATCATCGCACTTAACCGCAAATTCCCGCCGCCGCAGGAGAGCACACCGCTTTCTGGAGGCGCGTCGCATTGACCTTCACCCTCTTCTTCGACGATCAGGGCGAGATTGTGCGGCGGCTGCTGCAGGTCTACTTTCCGTCGCGTCGAACGGTGAAGATAATAGATGTGACTTATGGGCGGGGGGCGCTGTGGTCTACCGTATTCGGCGACCCTGCTATGCGTAGGAAATATCATGTGACCAAATGCGATGCTATTCCCACTGTCAAGGGTGTAAAGAGGAGAGATTTGCTCACGGATGATTATTCGAGGCTCGGACAACATGATGCCGCATTGTATGACCCACCATACTTAATCGGGCGCCAGAGTTTTGATTACGGGAGGAAGCAAACATCGCAGAAGTCTTGGGCGAAGACGGGTGGGCTGAAGAAGCACACAAGCAATCAGACTTTGGAGCAGTTCAATCGCCGTGTCGAATGCCTCCGAGACAAAGCACAGTCGTTTCTCCGCCCCGGTGGACTGTTGATCGTTAAGGTTCTCGATCCACGCTACAAGCACCGGCTGATTTGTCATCACATCAACATCGCAAATGCGCTTCGAGCATCATTCGAGCTCATCGACATCGGCGTTTACGTCAGACAGGGCGCCAGCACCTGGAAGATTAACGGCAACTTACACAATGCGCACGGGTATTGGTTGATGTTCAGACTCCGTGACGAAGCGACCAAGACTTCGAACTTTGCGCCCCCACTCCTATGAGCTCCAATCCTATAGCGGTCTGATTCTGCGTGTTCGTGCCCCCCCCACTCTCGACACTTCGCCTGCGGCCCCCCCAAACGGATCAGGCTGCGAGAACCGGCCTGTCGCGCAAGCGGCGCATGACGCAGCGCGCAAGTCTATCTACTCGGTAGCCACAGGGGAGTAGCCTTGATCATCTCGTGACGGTTGGTTTTCGACTGTTTCACCGCCACATTCCATCGAAGCTGTGAATCGCTCTGTCTAGGGCAACGAAACTGGACTCTATGCGCCCATAGTCGTTTTCTCCAAACGTCTATGAGCGGAGTGCTCGTCCGCTTCGCCACCATCTCCTCCATGATGTTGGCGGTGGAGGTGAAGAGTTCGGGGCCGTATGTGCGGTCGTCTCCGAGCAGATGGTAGTAGTTGACGGCGGCGCTCAAGGCTGCCTCCGTAGGGACGAGCTCCATGGTCTGCATCCTAGTGAGCTTCAAGCCCTCGATGAAACCGAAATCTTCGATGATCCAAGCGAGGAACTGATTGAGGTCCGGCAGATTCTTGGCCCTGCACCAATCAGCGAAGGCGGAGTCACCAGTTAGTGGGAAGTAGATGGCGTCGTTGAGGATCGTGTAGAGCGCGTTTGTCACGTTCATCATACCCGCGTTGGCCATGGTCACTATGCGGTCGTAGTTCTGGAAATCCTTGTTCTTGATGCCCCTGAAGGCGTCGAAGGTCAGCGTACCTCCGAAACGGCGGGCGAACTCCTTGTGCACGAGATACTCATCATAGATCTCTATGAACATCGCTTGGGGGGAGTCACCCGACGGCGCCAGTATGGTGCTATCAGGGAGTGTCGCCACGTGACAGCACTCGTGCGACAAGGTCGCGCGGATCTCAACCTCCGTCAGGGTGTTGAAGTAATTATCGTCGTAGTTGAGCACTAGGTTTTTCTTGTGGTCGAACAAGACCTCGGCCTGAACCTTCGCGCGCCTCACACCTACCTTGATGGAGTTCCACGTCACCCCCATCTCCTTTAGCAGTCCCGTGAAGATCTCCTCTACCTGCTGCGTCGTGAAGCCGGACTTCTTCGGCAGAGACTTCCAATGGGTCTCCATAAACTCCTCGAAGGACGGGCGCGAAGGCGCCGGGCGTGGCGTCACCGGTCGCATCTCCTCTATGCGAGGTTGCTGGGGTCGCCTCGGTTGGAGAATGGGTCTCTTCTTACTCTTGTGTGAAGCCATGTGACTCGCGAACTGCTTTTGCGGAACGCTTCTGTGGCACCTGCTGCAAAGCACGGAGTCGGCCAACGCAAAGACCTCGAAAGTTGTCCATCGGGTTTTGTGAAGGTGCTCATAAAAAGTCTGCGCGGCGACTCATTCGAGGCCGCGGATCGATTCGAGGGCCGTGTCCGTCATTGCGGGCTTGACGCCCCGCGGGTTACTTCTCTGGATTGCGGAGTTCTGTGAACCTGCCGAGGTGCTCCGTCGCTCCGTCGGAGAAGACTAGATGCGGTGCCGGCCTTGGTCGCGTCTCCTCTTGCTTATGAGGTGGGCGCGCTCATACGTGCGGCTCTTCGACTACTCCTTGACTAGAGCCAGTTTTGGGTCGGGGTCCCTGTGTCGCACGTGGAAGTTGCCCGCGCACTCGTGTCGCAGCATCTCGGCCTTTGGGCCCTCGCACACCCCAGCGTCTTCTATATTCTGCGACATAGATTCACAGAATCGTGGTAGGGGCAAGGTCCCCTGCATAAGCCACGAGCTTGGCACCCTATCGAACACGCCCGGAGAATCTTCTGCCTGTATGGTTCTAGTTTGTCCAGCCAAATCTTCTCAAAGGCGTAATCAGACAGATTGAACGAGAACTCGTCACCTACCGCGAAAGAGCAGGGCTTCACGTTCAAGCGCTCATCGACGAATATTGAGAAAAAGCCGCATTCACACGAATCTACTACTTGACAATCGACTTGGGTAAATCGAAGAAGCATTGGTACAAAACAGGCATCAAATCCAAATCTGAGCCTCGATGAAGGGTGATCGATCAAAGAGAGAAATGATCTTAGCTCATCTCCAAATGTCATATTGTTTTGAGCTGAAGCTCGACCCATCGCTTTGTGGGTAAGAAAGATGATTGCATTTGTCTCATCAAGTAGTTTGTCCCACCTACCTTTTAGAAGATCGATGGCGGTGGGTAAGGATGCGCGTGACAAGACGAAATGCAAGTTAGTTGTAATGCCCTTCGTTGTCAATCGCCACAATCTCGGCGAAAGTTCCTCAGGTTCGATGGTTTCGACTGAAACAGCAACGGCTCCGCATAACATCTTAAACGCATCGAGGTAATCGTTTGTGAGATTCATTCCGTTTGTCGTTATATTAGGTACGATGCCTCGTTCCTTAGTGATTTTGAGAATCTGTTCGAGTTGAGGATGCTCAGTGGGTTCGCCGCCACCGATGGCGACTTGGAAAACTGGTCCCCATTTCGAAGATGTGAGTTGGTCTAGGACGTACGCGTAATCCTCAACATCCATTAATTTTCCATTAGGTCTACTGTCTCGATAGCAGAAGGAGCAATTCTTGGAGCATCGGTTGGAAATTGCGATATCAGCAAGCTCCGGCCAAGGAGCCGAAATAGGATTCTCTTCTAGCGAACGACCCCATCGTGCAGTGAGCCCGCTCGATTTGTTTCCGATAAAGTTGTAGTTGACACTATGTCGTCGTACCGTTTCGATGGGAGCGGTAACCGGTTTGCTAGTATGTATCAACCTGTGTAGCGCCGAAAGCTCCGAGCTTGCCGATCTCACCGTTCAGTATATAGTCGCCTAGGACGTAGGGCCAAAGTTCATCATCAGTCATTCTTTCGTAGTCAGGTTTATTCGACTCTCGGAAATTACAATCCTCGTCAGTTCGGAATTGCACTTTACGAACGAGTAATCTCTCTCCGTTAATGTCAGCGACTTCGCCTCCCTCACGAATGAACTTAGCCACCATATCCCAAACACGCTTCCTTTCGTCGTCCGGGGCTCTCCAATCGCGTAGTACCTTCACCATATCGTCCTTCATTGTCAATATGAAGCTGACAGAACTGCTATTCGTTACGAAATCTGTTCTTATCTTCATGCTCGGTACTCCAGCCACTAGAATACTACAAATTCCGCTATAGGAGTATTGTGATGAATTTTCTGCCTTATTTGCGAGCAGGAAAAATTTCAGTGTAGGTGAAGGACTCTGGCGAAGAATTGCAAGTTTCTCCGTTCTATGGCCTTGAGATTTACTCGGACCGCCACATCTCGATTATGTTAGACTTCCAACTGCTTACCCTACGTGGTTTCTTTCCGGCAAGTATGGATTTTGCGAGTTCCTCTACCTCGCTTGCTTTCGTGGGATCCCACTCTCCCTCCGCCACCAAGAAGACTTTGATCTCGCTTGGAACAAACGTTTCTCCATTCTCAAGCAAAATGAAGAGCGTATCTACCGCCCGACTCCGGTCAGCAGGGTGAGCAAGCCCTGTGGATTTGTTCACAGACCGGCTTAGACTTCGCATAGCGTTTCTGACTGTCGGATTCCGAATCGCAGGTTCTGCCGTTTGCCGAACGCCGGTTGTTCCAAGCACCCGCGCATTGCGAGCGTTTTTCCAACTCTCGATATCTGGCATTGTCCATGGAACGACCACCATTTCCGAGACGCCATTGATGCCGTCTAACACATCTAGAAATTGGCTATCTGGATAAAATGCAAGAAGTATCCGGTTGTTGGCATGTTGCCAAAGTCTCCTCTTTTCTGTTACTGTAGTTATTGTGATTCCATCTATTTGCCTGAGCTTTTCCTGAACGATCCTATTTGCCTGTTGTCGGTCAAATACTTCCATCAGTGCGCGTTCCAAGACTCCATTCGTGTTCGCTGCTAGAATCGCACCGTTCCGAGATGCGTCATTCTGAACTAGCCACTTGAGTGCCAGTCCTACACCGTCAGTAGAAGGAACAGTGTTAGTGTACCAACATTTCTTTTGGAGTGACAAAGGCGGTACCCGGGTGAGATAGTTTCTTGCGTCCTAGATTTGTGTCTTCAGGGGGGGAGTGTCCTCCGCCTACGACTATGTTCACATTGTAGTAGCCCTATTCCCTGGAGCCGCGGTTGAAGAAATGTGAGTATTCTACCCACCATTCTTCGCAGAACGTCGCGGTCTGAAACCGCACCGTCCAAGAAGAAGCGAGACACGCTCAAACGCGAGCACCAACCGCCTCACACTCCTCGCCCTCGCCATGACCTCAGAACCCGTCACGTCTCATCTCGGCTCGCAACTCTCAAAATGACCTCCCGTTCAGGTTCTAAGCCGAAGCGACCAAAATTTTGAACTTTCGTCGCCGGGCGTTCCTCGTCGGCGCCCCCACCCTGGCCACTCCGCCTTAGCCCCCAAAACGGACCGGGCTGCGAGAACTGGTCGGTGGCGCATGCAGCATGTGACGCGACGCGCGCACGCCCGCGCGGTTGGTTATCGTTAACGTGTGCCGGAAGCCTGCCTGAAGGCTAGGTATAGGGGGCGCCGGAAAGCGACCAGAGCGAAACAGGGTGGAGGGAAAAGGAAAGTCAAGACAGCGAAAAGCGAATCAAAAGCAAAAGGCTTGGTCTAGTCCTATTCTTGAATGCTCGTAATGTATCGTCAACCGCTCTCCAACATTTGGTCGAATGCAAATATTGGGTGGTAGGTGTCAAGTGTTAAATAATGAACGTGGTTTTGTACAAATCTGCCAAATTCCGCAAAAAGGACGAAAACCTTTTGGAACAGAGACCGTTCTTCAAATCTAAAATGGTCCATATCCGCAGGACGAAGAATCATTGGTCGATTACTGTTCCTGTAGAGGTTAGAAGAACTTTGGATTGGGAGAAGAACTACGTGCCACCGGGGGCGCTATTCTGGCTTGACGCAGGCTTGAAAAACGGGGCACTCGTCGTAGGTGTACATGACAAGCTTGTGGATCACGAGCTTCAAATCTTGCGGGGACAACGAGGGACTTTCAAGTACCTTTAGGAGAAATTCGAATGGTTCGCGGGATTTTTGAGGAGTACCTGAAGGTTAGGAAGAGAGCAATCGAACAGACAAACGAAGTCAATAAACGATTCCAGTTGAAATCAGTAGATGCGAAAGATGTCATAAAGATGTATATGTCCGCTGTTTTTCCAGGTCTCGCTGATCGGTCCACCCCGAAGGTATTTGTTCTCTATTCCAAACGGATGCACAGTTACCTGATTGATAACGCCCACGGGGAACCCAAGGAAGGTACAGTTGAGCGCAGTAAGTTGACCTCCGACTTCGTAGCCGGTATCACTGGAGAAGAATATGCTCCTGGGGATGTCTTACTCCTCGAGTTCAAGTGATTGTGTACAAACCGCGCAAATTAGACAGCCTAGCCAATTGGACAACTTTTTCACTTTTTGATTTATTGTTAAATGTTCTCCGCCACCTCTTCGCGCGGAAGAAATGGTGGGAGAACAAGGAAATTGAGTGAAAGCAATCCGCGCGTTTGGGAAGAGAGCGAGATCGACGCTATCCTCAGCATCGGCTCCTACACGAAGAAGAAACACTTCCTCAGTGCCGTCGAGCGAGTGGTCGCCGCAATTCAACTCTGAACGACGTTTGAAATGAGGGCGTATGGAATGAGGACTACACCCAGGCCACGTTCCCGAACCGTGGCAATTCGAAACCGAATATTGCGAGTTCTTCCTATACTAATGCTTGCAGGTATGGTTCTCCCAGCATTTCTTTCATCACATGAGTTTCTGTCGGCCTCGAGTTCTGAACCACCTGTCAGCATAACTTCTGTCCAGTCGAATTTCGTGGCCATTGAACTGCAGCGCATAACTCGCACGACGACCGTCGTCACTTACGCGTCCACACAAGTGGCAGTGCTCGTCTATATGGACGTCCCCGGGCTTTCGGAGGATTGGAAATTCCAAATCTCCCTTAACGGCAACGTGAAATACGCGGAAGCGAGCGGCGGGCCAATTTTACTCGTGGAGCCTCCCTTTCAACAGCCGATAAGAGTTGCTGGAATCCGAATGGTTCCTGGTGACGTCCTAGCGATCGATCAGTCGTGGAGCCCGGCTGGGACCGGAGTCACAACGCTGCCAAGAATTGGTATAGAGGTGAATGGAACTCAAACTTACTACGCACCGATTGTTCACGTCTTCGTCTGGTCATTGGTTTTTCATGGGTTGATCGCGGCTTTTGTTATAGGCCTGATCATAGAACGGCCAAGCTCAGTTAGATTCGGCAAAGCAGGTCTCGTGATAATAGGTGCTTGGATATTTTTCCAAGTTGTCCCTCTGCTTCCTGCCAGCCCTGAGTTGTTGGCAGGTGCGCGTATCACTGTCACACAAGCGCTGGCGGATCTTGGAGGGAGTTACGTATTCTACCATGGAGTTTTCCTGTTCTTAGCGGTGCAGATAAGGCAACGACAGAAGGGGGCTTCCGAGCTTGCAAAGCTGATGTCAAGGATAATCTCAGTTGTCTTGGTTGTCGTAGCGTGGAACCTGCTCCCTGCAATGCTTTATCGCGTAAATCAACAACTGGGAGTATGGCAATTGTATCAACCAGCTCTATCGACAATACTGATGGTCTTCATCGGGCTGTCCGCAGCATACTGCGTCTACTTAGTTCATGATATTGCCGCCGCATGGAAGGAGCATCCGGCGCCTTTCATGAGACCCCACAACCACCATCCTGGACGACAGTTTGTCCTAGCTTTCGGCCATTTCTTTCTATTCCTGCTCGCGTCGGTTTTAGCAATCTCCCTTACTGCCCTAACATTTCTGCCGTCATTTGGTTACGACGTTCCCACAACCATAACTCTGGTGAACGCTTTCGCACCGGAGATCTTCGTCGTCTCTCTGTTGGGACTGCTAGCAGTTCGAATGATAGCCCATCTTGGATTGGACGGCGTTCTGAGCATGGTAGAGAATACTACCATAGCCTATATCTGCCTAACAATTGCTGCAATCGGGCTAGGGGCGCTGGCTGCTGCACTCAGCCTGGTTCTGCCAAACTCAGCTCTGCAGGCTTCACGGCCATGGGTGTACGACCTCGGCACCATTACCTCGAATTCACTGGAGTTTGCATTTATTGGCAGCGCGTTAGAACTTCTGGTATTCGACATTCTCCTAAAGCGTCTCATCAAACGAACTCGTAAGCGTATACTGGCAGTTCAGACGATCCGCCAGAAGAGTCGGATCCATAGTCAAGTCGCCCTCTGACGACTTCAAAACTAGCTCGAAAATGACAGCACGGAGTCGACCGTCATCCCGCCACAGTTTCTGCTGGCGCCCCTGAACACTCCACGTCGAACCGCTGGGAACGGCCCGGCTGCGTGAAAGTGAGCGCGTCGCGCACGTGGGGCATGATGTGGCGCGCACGTGCCCGCGGTGGAGGTTATTGTGAACGCGTGCCGGCTTGAAGCGTTGTGGGAGCGCGTGCCTAGAGGCGCGCGGGAAAGCGACCAGAGCGAGAACAGGGAAGAGCGTGGTAGCCAAGACAGGTAAAGCGAATAGAGGGCAAAAGTGTTGAGGCCTGGTGCCTTAATCCTACTATTCACGGTCGTGACCCAGCATATAGGTCGCGCGGGAAAATTTTTCTTCACCCGATGTGACGGAAGGGGGATGCAATGAGAGATTCAGGCGAGCAGGGATTCGCAAAACTTGGAAATCTCTCGGAAGCCTGGAAGGGGCCGGGTAGGGTGAATCCAGAACGCAGTTGCGAGAAACGCAGAGTATGCGTACTCTCTGACACTCCCCTAGAGCAGCCAGAAAGCTAGCATCGTCATATACCCCGCACCGTCCCAGCGGCGGTGCGGGGCGATCCCAAGGCAGCAGACCCCTTGGAAAGGGTCTGCGATGCTTTCGATTGTGGGGATGTTGTGCATGGAGGGATTCATGAGCGCGTTGGAGGAGAGAGTTGCTTTCTTCGCCGGTCGGAATCGGCGGATCACTTGTCTTGGAACTCTTCGTGGCACCTGGATTCCTTCAGCAGGCTTCCCCCCTTCCCTCAACTGCGTTTGCTCATTTTCATCGAAAGGAGGATCAAGATTGCAACTTGTACTATGTCTTTGAACTCTGCGTTAATGTGCTCTCGTATGGAGTGCATTGTGTGGTCCCTCCGTCGCTGACTGTACTGACTGCGCTTGCAGTGGTCGAGTTGAGTGGCTTCGTTGCGTCAGAAAAAGAGTGATCTGTTGTGTAATGCCCGAGAAGACGTTGACCTCCTCACGATGTCTTCTCAATTGAGTTCTCCAGCCTGTTTGGCTTAGACCAGTCGTTCGAGAAGATAGAAGTCACTGCGACACCAAAAGGAAATCGAGACGAGGCGCGGTGACCGCGGTGACATTGGAGGCTACATCATTTCACCAGTGGCCTCGTACTTCTCGGAGTCCATCGCTCGGTTCTCGGCTTCCACGATATGCGGGCTTTCCCACATCAGAGCGATTCGGGTCTTGCGGCCGCAATGAGCGCAGGTCGTGCCGAAGGATACCCATCTTGTTCGTCGCTGCATTAGTTTGGTTACGAAGTTGGTGGCGGTGAACGGCTTGATCTCCTCCCCTACACAGTTCATGTAGAGTTGGAGGATTGTCTGCTCGCTTGTAGGCGGGTGCCCGGCATATGCTCTAATGTTCTTTTTATCCCATGTGGAGAGTAATTGCTTCAATTCGTCTTCAGGCATTTTTAGCTTCCCAATAGCGTTGTGGAGTTCGAGTGTAATGTACTTTGACACATGCTCGTTGGTTATGTCGACGCGAACTGTACCGCGCCTTATTCTCTCATCCGTAAGTTTGCCTGTCCGAATCTTTCCAGGTTGTTTCATTTCTTCTATAACCTCCTAGAAGATTGCTCTGAGTCGGCTCACGGACGTTGGTTCACGGAGCTACGGCGGTAGAACGGAGACAAATTTCAATACAGTAGTCTTCGTGGAAGCACGGACGACGATTATCTTTTCCTCATTCTCTCCGTCGATCCGCATGGCAATGAGTTTGCGCCTGTTAGCGATCCTCCTCACCCTGTTGTACGCTTCCGACGGTTTGCAGTGAAGTATCTTGGCTACTTCTCCCGGGCTCATCCAGTTGCGGTGGAGCATCCTGAATATCATCGCGTCTCGCGGTGGTATCCTCAATTTCTCCATTAGATCATCACCTCCCTTTTCTTGATAGATCGGATCGGTTCGTCGCAGCGGAGGTTCAGGCGAGATACCTTTGCTTGAACGCGCTCCAACCTCCGAGGTGGTGGACGAAGGCGGTGAGGGTTGCCACGACTTCTCTGTCTTGGTACGGGTGGACGAAATCGATGACGATCGGTCTGTGCCCCCAGTCGGACGCAAAATGCAGGGCCTCATGAACTAGCACATGTAGATTGTAGTCTGCCAGTTTGGTCTTAATGGCAGCTAACGCCAGCACGGGGTCTTGGAGAAAGGTCACTACGTCGTAGCGTAGCGTTTCGAAGGCAATCTCGGCGTCGAAATTGATCAGTTCCATCTCTCTTGCAATTTGCGGCCTCTCTCTGATGTCTGCATGGATCCAGCCTTCAGTAGTCAGCACATCCCAAGCGAAACTCCAGGCGTCGCAACTTGGCCACTCGCCTGCCAAGGCTTCCATGGAAGTATGGCGACTGACTTCAAACAAATCGATCCACCTGCCGGGGTCGGTGATGTGTACTACGGTGCACTTCCAGTTTCTCGTGGTTTCGGAAGCGTAGCGTCTTGATGCGAAATGTAGGACGTCTTCTTCGAATTCTGTCTCCTTTCCAGGTTGGAATGATACCATTTCAAATCCCAATTTTTCACCTCCTACTGGTTTTAGTCGATCAGGTCGGGTACAGAGCGTGGTCAGACGCGCGGCGAAAATCAGTCAACAGTCCTTGTGGCAGAACCTGACCGCGAAAAGTAGAACCGACGAAGGGCTACTCATTCGTCAGCCGATAAGATGCGACTGAAACATTCGAATGGTATGACTGCTGTCATGAAGTTAGGCTGGCCGATCTATTCCTATGCCTCGGCGGCGCGATGACTGTTCTAAAACGACAATCGGGCTCGATGAAAGCGGAGCGGCGTGTGAAAACCTGTCACAAAACAAAAAATGCCCGGAAAATGCAGAAATTGCTCATGGCAGAAAGCCCGCTAACCACGCTAGGCCCCCATCGGGCCGTACCCAAACCTCGGAACGGAAACCATTTCGCTGGGCTCGCGAACGAGTCGCGAAGATGGTGAAGATCCAAACCGGCGAAAGCAGATAAAGAGTAGGTTTTTCACCTCCTCCTTCGTGGTATGTTACAATAGTCATAATGTGCTTGGACGACGGGTGAGCAGGTCGTGGTATTTTGGTGGGCATCTACCAAGTGCCGGGTATGTGGAAATCCATGCTCACGACCACCAGATATCGGGAGCCGAGCAACCACACGTGCCAATTCTCGCAGTCTTGCAACTGAACGCCTCCGCACTGTCGGATTTCTTTGCCGACTCGCCCCACGTCATCGCTTCGAACGACAACCGCGTGCGGCGGGCGCTTGAGCAATTCCCTCATGCGGCCTCACTCCCGACCGTGTCGCGGAGGTCCAACATCGATTTCAGGCGGTCCACCTCGTACTGATCGCCAGTGACGTAGCCGAGTTCGGTCTGTTGAAGCACATCAGAGACGCATTTCTCCATCTTCGCAAGGTCCGTTGAATCTTCAGAAGAGGAGAGGAGAAAGAGATTGTAGCCATTGTCAAGGCTTATGGAGCGCAGGGTACGGCCCTGTTTTAGTCCCCTCCACGCGAGGTTGACGAGCCACTGCACGTGGGGCGCAAATTGTTGAAAGCGTCGGCAGTTCACCACTGCAACAACCTCACGTTTGCCCGGCGGCGGTCTATGCTGGCTGGACAGGACTACGGTTTCCGGATCGAGGGGCTCTCCTCCCAGATGCTTCTCGTCCTCCTCAATCCGGCGTATCGGTCCTAGGTCGTAGGTCCAGTCCGCGTGCTGCTCGACGGGTTTTCGCAGGTAGGCGACTTTCCGACTGCTGCAAATCTTGGGGATCGTCTCTCCCAGGCGACGGTGTAGGACCAATCGGGCGCCGTCGATCAGCATCCCTCTGACCTCTCGCATCAGCCAAAGTTCCCGATCGGGCGTCAGAAATGGAATTGTGGGTGAGATGCGTAGTCGTAGCTGTGTTGGTTGTTTTGCCATTTTTCCTCACGCGCTGGGCCGGCCACGGCTAGTCCGGGATAAAGGTTCCGGTCTGAGGTGTGAAGTTCGGGGCTTTCTGATCCCGGAGCTGGCGTCTGATTTCTGCCAGTTCTCGTAATGTGAGGCTGATTCCAGCGTCGATCGGCTCCAAATTCGCCGCGAGACGTTTTTCTAGATCGTCTAGCAGTTGCGGTAGAATCGCCAGGTTCTCGATCGCGGATACAGGGGTACATAGGGCCCGGGCAAGCAGCGTTGCGTTCGCAGGGTATCCCCCCGTTTCGATACGGACCCGGTCATATTTCTCGTAAATCCTCAGGTAGCAGTGAAGGAGAGCGCTGTAGGTCTTGATCGACTTGACTCCTTGGACCTCCAACATTTTCCTGAACCTGGGATCGCGCGTGTCGAAGTTCTCCTCGGTTGGTCCACGCAACTTCAGCTCGTCCGCCGAAACGTACTTTCCGCAAAATGTGTGAACTTCGATGGCTAAGCGGTTGAGCAGGTCGATGAGTCCGGTGCTGTCCAGTCCGCTTCTCTGAGCTTTCACGTAAACGTTCAAAGTTCCCGACGAGAATAAGCGCAACCTGAACCAACCCCCCGGAAATCGAACTCTCTTCGATAGGTACGTCGTCTTTTTGCAACGATGGTACGACCATGCGATCGGTGAACAGTTGGGCTTGCTCAGCATTGCCGCCTCCTTCGTCTTCTCTCAGCTCTAAGCAAAGCCGCAAGAATCCTGTGGAATGCCTTGGAACCGCGGCGCCCCAATCTCGTTGTCAGCTGCAAACCATTAACGTGCGGCGGACCCCGCACAATATCATCCACGGTGGAAGCGATGTGACGTTCCGCCTCTCGTACAAGCGGGATCAGAGGCTTGTCGCTTAGCTCAAAAACACCCGGGTAAATGCGTATGACGAGCCCCTTGCGACACATGCGCTGCATCATTTTTCGGGCGTTCGCGGGAGTACCGCGGGGGAACGCGCCCCTGAGTTCTTCGTAATCCGCACTGAAGTGGGACTGCCTGCGCATCCAGTCCAGGATCCTCCGCTCGTTCGCGCTTGGGCGCGTGACAACGTGGCTGCACTGTGACATCTGCGATCAATCTTCTCTGCTCAGTCCAAATTTAAGCGGCGTCAGGCTCTTGAGAGAAGATTTCGTCAGGCTACCTGGCCGACCGCGAAAGGCCATATGAGATTAGTTGATACAATTGCGCGACTAAATTTCGTTAGATTTCACCGAAACGCTGTCCAGCCAAGGTTAGAAATCGCGGTTACGCGGCCGCTCGCGAAGCAATTAGTGTCGTCAATCGACGCATTGAGGAAGTTTTGTGACATATTTGAAGGCACTAACGCATGATTCGAACAACCAGAGCCCAATTAGTGCCTTTACATGATAGCACTAAATTTTGCCCCCCGTGGGCGCGCCGTATCCATCTCGAAGCCTTCCGTTTCATCGAGCGTCGTCTTTCGGTTCGATCTGTCGATACTTCCTATATAGCTCGATCAGCCCTTGAATGACCGCGTCCGTGTTCGTGCTTACGAAACCCGCGTCTCTCATCTCGGCGAGCCACGCTGCTGGTTTCCCGGTGATCCTGACGTGTATCGTCGTTTCCGCGCGCTCAGTTTTCAACTTCTAACTCATTTACCCTAGGCGCGGGCGTTTTAAAACGAGCTACGCTGTGGCTTTGGGCATTTCCTAAATTGCATGTTCTATCCGGGGAACGGTATTCCTGCGGAAAATAAGGGGGCACTTGACCTCCCCTGACTTAATAGAACTGACAACAGAAGCCTGACGAGCCAAAATTGCAAGACCGAGCGAGTAAGAGGCGGTTACGCGAAACCAAACGCGATCGCGTTTTGCGATCTGGAGCCCAGACCGACACGAGACAATCTACAAAGCATAACAATGCCTCTGAAAATGCCGGTAAGGTAGGAGTCAGCCTTTATGACGAGGTCAGCCTAGCTGGATTGAAAGAGTGGGCACGCAAACTTCCTGACTCCAGTCTTGTTCGCGAACTTGTGCTCGAGATGAACGATTCGATGCCTCGCTGGGGGGCCGTAGGTCAAATGTGCCTGCTGGACAGGTTGTTGAGCAAAGAATTGAAGAGCTGAGATGCTGGAAATTCATATTTCACTGATCGTAGGATATCAATAGCTGGTAACCATGGATTTCGAAAATTACTTGTCGTTAACTCGCGGCGATCCTCATTCTCCGAAGGAAGTGCTCAAGGTCAGCCGAAATCGCCGCGGCTCGTTCGGATACGCGAAGGTTCTGGTCGACCGGTAAGAATGTGGCGTTCAAAGGCGTCGCCCCAATCGGTAGAATGAGTTCGTAGTCCGCTCCTCTCAGGGTTTCAACTCCGCCTTCGGGAAGAGTCTGCGCTTTGGCTAGGCTTCGGCACGAAGCCAGCGCCGCGTTGCCCATGGCGAGTAAGCCTCTTGGGGCGAGCAATCGTATCTCTTCAGAAAGATGCTTCGCGACGCCGTGGGAAATCAGCCTCGTCTGTTGCCTTGCGGGAACCCTATTGAAATTCAGCCTCCTGCCTTTCGAATCCTCGGCGAAGGGCCACTTCAACGCCTGAAGCAGAAACAAGTTTTGAGACAGAAAAGACTGCAGCAACTCTTTCGGAGTCTCGCCGAAAATGTTGAGACCGAGCTCACGGAGTATGCGAACCAAGTTCGTTCGTAGGCGATCCTCTGAATCGAAGCACCAGAACCCACCAGTGAGAGGTGGCGCTTCAGAAATTAACAAGACTCGATCCGCTTGCTTTGGATTGGGCGGGCGACAAGGGAACTTGCTTGAAATCTCGAAGAGCGGTTCCGATTTGCATGTCTGGCAACCGTCGATGCTAGTCTGGAGAGACTCCCACGGAATCATTGGATCGATCAAGGATGCTCTCCGTCGGTGAAGAATTAGCCTGTATCTGAGACAGCGCTCGAATCCTCTCTACTAGCCCTGTTCGATTTCATTTAGGGCTGCGTCGCCTTTTGGAGTTCAGTCTCTTTTCGCTTAGGAGTTGATTGATCTTTAGAGCTGCTGGTTCCGGATCAGCGCCCAGTCGTAGGGCAGCAACCTCGTTTGGAAGCATCTCAATCATTGAACGCATGATCTCTGGTTCCTCGCGCGGAATCGGATTCAAACACTCCAAGCTGTTGAAGCTATATCGCATTCCCGAACAGTAACCCAAGTAAAAATAGAGCGAAGCTAGAGCCAGATTCGCCTCTACGCCAGCGGACGTTACGATGTCCCTTTGCATAATCTCACACCATCTCAACTCGCTGCAGACACTATAAGTTCGAAGGAGGCTCTTATCGACAAGAGGGCTGAATCTCCGAATGAAGTCCTGTTGCCCCTTTTAAAACCCGAGAGAAGATAGTATGAGGAGTATGGATGAGCGCGGCGTCCCCAGCAATTGAGGAGTCTCTGGAGCGCGGAGACAGTTCGACCCTTGTGGAAGCGTTGAAGTCTGGTCAGGTAGTGACCTTCCACTTCAGGTATCGAAGGTTCTTGAGACATCTCCCCGACATGGAGGATTACAAAATCACTCCTACCAGAGGGCTTGTCTATCTCTTGGTTCCGATCGTCGGTCTTTTCAAAGGGCTACCGGAGATTCATATTCTCAAGGACAACGGGTCTTCATGCGTCACCACTATCAAGTGGGCCGACGAAGCGGCATTATCCTGATTTGTTAACCAGAGGTGACAAACGGCTTAAGCGGATCGACGGGGAGTCGCAGTCGAATGAAGATAGAACATCAGGGCCACGGCGATTCCGTCTCCACAACTGCTCAAAGCTTGGAAGAAGCTTCAAGTACTCGTCGGTCGCGACCGCGGTCTGTTCATGGCTTCGATCTTTTTCTGGAGCTTTGAAGAGTTTCGTAGTCGGGGTCTTTCTCATATGTCGCGTCAGGGTTCATGGTCAGCCAAGTCTCAGAAATTCTCTTGCCGAGCTTCTCGTAGTATTTGTCCCCATGCCAGAGTAGCTGATGGATTTCTTTGAGATCACAGTTGGGATTCCACTTTCGGTAGGCTGCGAGGGTCGGAGTGATTACTGAACCGCGTGGATTGAATCTATCCGTTGCCAGGTGCCTCACTCCTGCCTGCTCCACTTGTCGGAGGCCGCTCTCAAGGCGACTTTCGGTCACTTGCGGAAGCATGGGGGCGATAAAGACCCAGGTGCGTATCCCGGCGGCGCTCAGTCGCTTGGCTGCGCCCACCCGGACCTCTACCGGCGAGGCGCCTGGTTCGAAGATACGTTGAGCCTTTACGTCAAACGTGGTTATCGTGAACCCCACCTCTACTCGCTCCCGAATTGGTTCGATGACGTCCAGGTCACGTAGAACCATGGCAGACTTCGTTAGTATCGAAATGGTGAACTTCGGATATTGAGATAGAAGTTTGAGCGCTTGTCGGGTCAGCTTGTATTTGGATTCGGGCTGCTGGTAGGGGTCACAAACGCTACTAACCCAAACGCTGCCGCCTGACTTTCTCGGAAGCTCCTTGGCGAGTACTTCGATCAGGTTGACTTTTGCGTCGACGAAGCTTCCCCATGGATCCTTCATGTGGCCTGAGAAACGGCGCATGAAGCTACAGTAGCCATAAACGCATCCGTGCAGACACCCAACGTATGGGTTAAGCGCGTAATCATAACGCATCGCGCTGTCCGTGAGGGCAGTCTTGCAATGCTTCTCCCCTATTCTACCTGAAGCCGACTGTTCCACCTCTGAGGGAGCGAGTGTGGTCATTTGCGATGCCTCTTGAGTACATGGCTTGTGGAGCAAAGTCTGTTTTGTTCCTGTGCTACTTCGTGTGAGGTAACAGGGCAATGCGGTCAATCTCGCGCTCTGATTGTCCGCGGCCCCGAAGGCTTCGCTATCGGCGTCTCGTGCACCTTGAGGCACGACTTCATACCCTAACCTTCGCGGATTACGTCAAAGTGAGAATGTCCTCGAACTTGCTCGCAGACGAACCGTTCCGTTACTTAGATATACGCCGTTACGGGCGTCCTATCCGCTCGTTGTAACCTGAAAATGCTCCCAACTGCAAACAGGATGAGTATGGCGCCGACCCATTGAATCGGAGTCAATCGTTCTCCCAAGAATATGTAAGCTGCACTCACCCCGAAGACCGGGAGGAGGTTAATGAAGAACCCAGCGACACTTGCGGGCACTCTCTTGAGGCCTCTAATATACAACCAGAATGCTAGCGCATAGTATAGAACGCCTGACATAATCGCCCAGAACCAAACAGTAGGACTAATGGCCAGAAGGTTCTGAGCTGGGCTTTGCATCAATTCCGTTGGCCAAATCGCTAAGACGAAAACCCACGAAACAGTCTGTTGCAAAGCAACTAAGGGAAGCGCGTCCATAGTCGATGCAATTCGACTCGTCAGCACGAAGTAGGTCGAACAGATAAATACCCCTAACAAGGTTAGCAGGTTACCCAGAAGGATGTTGTGACCCTGTGCATTTAGCCCGACGCCAGCCACCAATACAACTCCTACGGTAGCAAGAAAGGAAACTGCTCCGAGTCGACGAGTTATTCGTTCTCGAAGAATCAGAACCGCAAGCACTAGGATAACGATAGGTTGGAAATCCCATATCAACGTCGACATACTGGCTGTAGTCATCGACAACCCGATCAAGCTGATAGTGTCCGCCAAGCCTGGCGATAGCAGACCTAACAACGCGGGGCGGAAGATGCTGTGGTTGGGTGGAATTCTTGCTCGTTTTGCTGCCAATGCCGTCCAAAGAAAGACTGTGCTTGCAGTGAGCTGGATAACGATGAGGGTCAGCGGCGCGAAGTATGTTAAGACGCCTTTGCTGATAACGGTCGCGAAACCCCAGCAGGCCGCGGCTAGCACCATGCAAGCCATGAATTGCAAATTGCGCATTCCAATCAACATTCTCGGGGGAAGTTTCTATTTTCTCTGCGACAATTCGGCGGCAACAGAGATTGCGCTAGGTTCGGCGAAGAAACGTTTCCTTGCCCATAGGGCTACGTTTACAAGACCCTGTAATTTTCTCTGAACCGGTTTATGGCGTACTCATGTAGGTTTCTGAGCCATCCAGGCGACGCTCTTGACTTGAAGACCTTTCGAAATCATTTCTTCATTTATGGGATGAGTCTCATCTAGGGCTCGGATGTCCTTGAACCCTGTCTCTTCAAGAATGCCCTTGTATTCTTCGAAGGTAACGGCTCCGGCGATGCAGGCTGCCCATTCGGCGGGTTGAATTATCTTCTTGGCTTCTTGAGTCGCAACCATGTCTGATATGGAAATCTTGCCTCCGGGTTTGAGAACCCGATAAATCTCCTTGAACGCTGATCGCTTATCCGGAACCAAGTTCAGGACACAGTTGCTGATAACTAAGTCCACGAAGTTGCTCTCGATGGGCATGTGCTCTATCTCGCCGAGTCGGAACGCCACGTTTCGGTAGTCGTATTTTTTGGCGGTTTCGCGTGCCCGGAAGATCATCTCAGGTGTAGCGTCGAGTCCAATCACCTTGCCCTTCTGTCCCACGAGTTTTGACGCTCGGAAGACGTCAATTCCTCCTCCGCTGCCCAAATCGAGTACAACCTGCCCCTCCTCGACCTTCGTGTGAGTTAGGGGACTTCCACAGCTAGCCCCCACCTGCAAAGCCTCCGAAGGGATGTCGGCGTCCTTCTCAGTGGTGGTACAACAGCTGCTGTCGCAGCAGGATTCGTTCAATACCGCTAGTTCACTGTACCTTTTCCTCACTGCGCTCTTGATTTGCTCCTCACTCAAACTCATGCTCGTTCACACCCTGAACGAGATGAGGCAACATATTTAAGAATGTTGATGCGTGTTTCTAACCTTGATTACCTTTGAGTAAGACAATCGCTCAGGCGAGGGTACAGCGACTGGTAAGTTTAGGTCTGGCAGACACAAGTTGCACCGCATCTGAACGAATCACCCAACTAAAATCAAGAATAAGAGAAGAGGAGACCGACTATCGGTCATTAGAGGCATTCTTCGCCGCCCTTGGCGACGCCACCAGGTTGAAAATGCTCAAGCTAATCGCAGACGAGGAACTATGCTCCTGCGAAGTAATGGCCGCCCTCGAACTAACTCAACCAACCAACTCCCACCATCTGGGCATACTCGAACGAGCTGGACTTCTAAGCTCGAAAAGAAACGGGAAATGGGTGTTCTACAAGATAGCGAACTCTAGAGTTCAAAACCTAATCAACAGAGGCTTCAGCATGATGGAGGAACCCAACTCTTGAAGAAAGTTCTCTTCGTATGCGTAGAGAACGCGGGCAGAAGCCAGATGGCGGAAGCCATTGCACGTGCGTATGGAATCGACGCCAGTAGTGCCGGAACCGTTCCAGCTCCAACCGTAAACCCCATCGTAGTGCAGCTTTTGCGCGAAAGAGGCATGAGCGCACCCTCCAAACCCAAGATGCTGACCACTCAAATGATTCAGGAGGCGGACTTTGTCGTGACGATGGGTTGCAATGTAGAGTCTGTCTGCCCCGCACCTATGATCGCTGAGATGCAGAAGAAACTCGTTGATTGGCACATTGACGATCCGAAGGGAAAGTCTGTGGATGAAGTCAGAAAGATCATGAGCCAAATAGAAAACAACGTATTGGAGCTAACCAGAAAAAGCTAGAACGTTCTAACACAGGGATCCTTTCAGTTCGGAAAGAGCAAATATAGAGTCCGACGAAGAATGGTGACGGTTCCCTGCTCGCAATGCAAGCGAGAGTGTTCGGCCGAGTTTGTCGGAACTTACCTGCTCGTTCTCTTCGGTGCGGGCTCCGTAATGGTCAGTACCG
>Ga0187784_10000284_pt1 | contig 35843 bp, 35 predicted proteins | sample 1015_SJ02_MP15_2_FD_132964 | JGI IMG/M metagenome (GOLD analysis project Ga0187784, IMG submission 132964) | Tropical peat soil microbial communities from peatlands in Department of Meta, Colombia - 1015_SJ02_MP15_20_MG | ecosystem: Environmental > Terrestrial > Soil > Wetlands > Peat | place... | reverse complement strand
AATAATTATTGTAAAATCATCAATTAGCCATTGGCATTGACCAATCAAAAATTCTCAAGATTAAACCATTGCTAATTGCTAATTTTGCAATGTTAACTTTGCAATGATGAAACCTAAGTTGTTACTCCTTGCCGCATTGATCTTATTCCTTCTCATTCTTCCGCTCTTTGCCGGCAAATACCTCGTTTACATGACCATCAATATTCTCCTCCTCTCCTTGTTTGCCCTGGGCTTCAACCTCCTCTTAGGCTATACCGGCCTGCTCTCCTTCGGCCAAGCCGGATTTTTTGCGATGGGAGCTTATGCCTCGGCCAAAATGCTTCTCGTCTATCCTTCACTCCTGGTCGGGGTGGCAGCGGGCATGGTGGCAGGAGGGATTTCTGCTCTCATTCTTGGCTATCTCTGCGTTCGCCACACCCGAATCTATTTTTCCATGCTCACCCTTTCCTTTGGGATGATGATTTATTCCATCGCGTGGAAATGGCGGGATGTGACAGGGGGTGATGATGGATTGGTTGGGATTCCAAGGGCCCCTTTTGAGATTCCGGGAATTCTCACTATCCCTATGAACTCGATGGGCAATTATTACTATTTTGTCTTAGCGGTTTCATTGATCGCTATATTCATTCTCTACCGCATCGTGAACTCTCCGTTTGGACTCACCTTAAAAGGAATCCGCGATAGCGAAAACCGTGTTTCGTTTGCAGGCATTTCAATCAGGAATTACCGCCTCCTCTCCTTCACCATGGCGGGGTTTTACGCAGGGCTCGCCGGTTCACTTCTGCCGCCCCTGGAGAACACGGTCACTCCGCCTCTGGCGCATTGGACGCATTCAGCCGAACCCGTGATGGTCACCCTGCTCGGAGGCATTCACACGTTTTCCGGGCCTATTGTGGGGTCGATCCTCTTCTATCTCATCAAGGACATCATCGTCAGATATACTCAATACTGGCTGATATGGTTTGGTTCCATCGTCGTCTTTTTGGTTTTGGTCTTTCGCGGAGGGGTCGTGATCTTCTTTACGCAACGGATCTGGCCTCTCTTATCTCACCGTTCCCCTCCCCCTTGATGGGGGAGGGCCGGGAGGGTGACCCTTCGACGGGCTCAGGGTGACATGGTGAGTTTGTCGAACCACCCCCTCACCTCAATCCTCTCCCACCAGGGGGAGAGGAGATTTTTAGGAAACAGGGTATTTTAGTATGGCCGAACTCCTCAGGACAGAGAAACTTAGAAAATATTTCGGCGTGGTCAGTGCCGCAGACGACATCGATCTCCATATCGGGGAGGGAATACTCACTTCTATTATCGGGCCCAATGGGGCGGGCAAAACGACGCTTATCAACCTCCTCACGGGAAACATCTTGGCCGATTCGGGAAAGGTCTTCTTCTGTAACGAAGACATCTCTCACCTTCCCATCCACAAGAGGGTGAAGAAGGGAATTTGTCGTTCCTTCCAGGTCATGAACATCTTTCCCAAACTCACTGTCTTCGAAAACCTTCAGATCCCAATCTTCTCTCTCATGAATCGAAGTCTGAGTTTCATTAGAGCTGTGGACCGCCATGCCGATGTGAATGAGAGGGGTGAAAGGCTGCTTGAGGAGATCGGCTTGAAGGATAAGAAATACCTTTCAGCCGGCACGTTATCTCACGGAGATCAACGGCTGCTTGAGATCGGTCTCGCCATGGCCCCCGACCCCAAGCTCCTTTTTCTCGACGAACCTACGGCGGGGATGAACCCCGTTGAAAGAGTGAAGATCTTGGAAAACATCCGGAGATTATCACGAGAACGACACGCCACGTTTGTGATCGTTGAGCACGATATGGACATTGTCTTTTCTCTTTCCGATCGGATCATCGTCTTGCATCGAGGCCAGATCCTGTCTGATGGAAAGCCTGAAGAGATCAAGCAAAATGAGGATGTCAGAAAGGTCTACCTGGGTGAGGAACTATTCTGGGAAAAGATATGACTCCAGAGTCTCCTGACACGATTCTCAATATCGATCAGATCAACACCTTTTATGGCCAGAGCCATGTTCTCCAGGGGGTCGCCCTATCCATTCAGAAAGGAGAAGTCGTCTGTCTTTTGGGAAGAAATGGCGTCGGTAAGACGACCACGCTCCGTTCGATCATCGGACTCACGCCTCCCCGATCGGGTCGAATCCTTTTCAGGGGCATTGATGTTGTGGGAAAACAGCCTTTCCAGATCGCTCAGATGGGCATGGGCTATATACCGGACGACCGCAGGATCTTTCCCGATCTCACGCTCTTTGAAAATCTGGAGCTGGCCCGTCGATTATCGAGCAAAGGCAAAAGCCAATGGACCTTCGAAAAGATTTATGATCTTTTCCCCGTCTTTGTCGAATTGAAGGAGCGAAAGGGAATCCAGCTAAGTGGCGGCGAACAAAAGATGCTGGCAATCGGACGGGCCTTGATGAAAAATCCGGATCTTCTTCTCCTCGACGAACCTTCTGAGGGCCTGGCCCCTCTTGTCGTTCAAAATCTGGCTGAGGTCACTGCCCGGATCCGAAGTGAGGGAGTGACCATTCTTCTTGCTGATCAGAATCTGAAATTCTGCCGGAAGACTTCTGATCGAGGCTACATTCTGGAAAAAGGTGTGATCCAGTACCAAGGCATCATGGAAGAAATCTGGCGAAATGAGGAGATCGTTCGCAAATATCTTGTCGTCTAAAATCTTATTCCTCTCTGTCTCCTTGCCCCACCCATTGACCACAAACCTCTTTTTTGTTAGTTAGAAAATAAATCTATCCAACATTTTCCCCTCCTTTGGCGGAAGGGAACGAAGGGGAGGGATTAGAATTTCTAAAAAATATGAAAATGTTATTCCTTAAAGTCTCTTTCCTGATTATAGGTCTGAGCGGCATTGTCGGACAGGTCCTCCTGTTGAGGGAGCTTCTCATCTCTTTTCTTGGCAACGAGCTCACCCTTGGCATCATTCTCGGCAACTGGCTCATCCTGGTAGCAATCGGCTCTGTGATGACTGGTAAATTTGTGGATAGGATAAAAAGAAAGATAGAGGTTTTTGTTTTGTTCCAGCTTTCATTTTCTGTAGCCCTTCCATTTGCGGTCTATCTTTCCCGGGTATTTAAAAACATTCTCCTGGCCACTCCTGGAGAGGGACTTGGGTTTGCCACGATCTTCTATTCCTCTTTCCTGATACTCCTCCCTGTTGCCTTCCCCCTCGGTGGACTTTTCACTTACGGCTGTAAACTCTATTCCCAATATGTCAAAGAAGATGTCTCCTCCATTGGAAAGGTCTATGTCCTCGAAAGCATCGGGGCCATGATCGGTGGATTGCTCATAACCTTTCTTCTCATTCAGTATTTTAATTCTTTTGAGATCGCCTTTATCATTTCTCTGACGAATACTCTCTTGTCCACACTTCTCCTCCGGCCAAAATTCCAGTTCTCAAGGCCCCACTTTCAAAAGGCTCTCTGGATGATACCAATTCTTCTCTCCTTTCTTTTTGCCTATAGCCTCTTCCCTCAAACCTCAAACGCAATTCATCAATCCTCCCTCCATTCGCAATGGAGAAATCTAAACGTCATCCACAGCGAAAATTCAATCTATGGAAATATCACGGTCACAAGAAGAGGCGAACAATTTACCTTCTTTACCAATGGCGTTCCGTCCGTCACCACTCCTGTCCCGGACATTGCTTCCATTGAAGATTTTGTCCATTTTCCAATGCTCTTTCACGAAAACCCCGAATCAGTTCTGATCCTAAGCGGAGGCGCCGGGGGGATGATCCACGAAATACTCAAACACCCTGTGTCCCGCGTGGACTATGTGGAACTCGATCCCCTTCTCTTGAAGCTGATTCAAAAATTCTCAACACCCTTGACCCAATCCGAGCTTTCGGATAGAAGAGTCAGGGTTCATTATGCAGATGATCGGTTCTTCATAAGAAAGACTCAGGATCGATTCGACATGATTTTCGTCGGGATTCCTGCCCCTCAGGAATTACAGACCAATCGACTGTTCTCGTCTGAATTCTTCGCCACAGCCAAAGAGAAGATGAACCCCGATGGAATTATCGCTTTTACCCTTCCAGGCTCGTTGACCTATATCAGTCCGGAATTGAGAGATTTGAACGGATGTATTCTGGATACTTTAAAGAGTGTTTTTCGATCGGTGAGAATAATCCCCGGTGACGTCAATCTCTATTTAGCCTCGAATTCCAGTCAGCTTGAAAAAGCGACTCCTGCGGAAATACTTAAGAGGTTTGAGGAGAGGAAAATCCAGACGACCCTCTTGACTAAAGGCTATATCGAATATCGGCTTCATGAAAGATGGACGAAATGGTTTCTGCAATCCATGGAAGGAAAAGAGATTCAGATCAATTCCGATCTTCGTCCGGTCGGTGTTTTCCTCAGCCTTTCTTACTGGAATGCTCTCTTCTCCCCATACCTCACAGGGATACTTAAATGGTTTGAAAAATTCAGCTTTCAAATATCGACTGGTTTCATGCTCTTCTTCACCCTCCTGACAGGCGCTGCTTTTATAAAAAAGCCTCATCTTGCCAGGCAAGCCATTCCCTATGCTATCTTCGCCACCGGATTAGCAGGGATGATATTCAGTTTAGCCATCATCTTTACCTTCCAGACGTTTTATGGCTATCTTTACCACCAAATCGGCTTGCTCATAGCCATCTTCATGCTTGGGGTGGCATTGGGCAGCTTCTTGATCACGCAACGTCTCAATAGGATAAGAAGGGAGTCCATTCTATTTCTAAGAATGGAAATGGTGATTATCCTCTTCTCCTTTCTCTTTCCTTTTGTGTTCTCCATTCCATCCCAATCTCTCGAATCGCCAGTTGCCTCTCTTCCGATTTATGTGGCCTTCTTGGTCATGTCCTTTCTTTCCGGTGCATGGATCGGGCTCCAATTCCCTCTGGCGACCAAGATCTATCTCGGGACGTCTGAAAATGGAGAAATGTTCGGTCATACAGCTGGCTTGCTTTACGGAGCCGATCTTTTGGGAGGTTTCTTGGGAGGGTTTTTCGGAGGCATTCTCTTATTGCCCATTCTGGGTTTGAAACAGACCTGTTTTATGATGGCAATGATCAAAATCAGCAGCGGAATACTCTTTCTTCTGTTCATGAAACTCAAAAAATAATCGGCCCTTCCGGCTTCCGTGTAAGTGGCATCCCTCCTCCACCGTCGTCCCCCTTAATTTGAGGCGGGAATAGGGGGAGTGAAGAGTCCCTATTTTAAAATATGGATTTGAACCCCATAATCCAAAGCTGGAACATTTCCTTTAAACCCCATTGAGTTGAGCCGAGCACAATCAGTATTATTATCAAGCCAACAAACGCCAAACAGACATAAATCATTTCTTTACTGACAAGTGGTTGATTCTTCTTATCCATTTCAGTTCCTCCCTCCGGCTTTTTTAAACTAGGGGTTTCCTTATTTTTCACTTTTAAATCATTGTATTATAATGCAGTATAGATAATACTTAAATGACTGTCAAGACGGCAATGAAACGCCCCCCTTCCCCACTCCCAGATGGGGAGAGGATGGGCGAGGGGTGGCATTTAAACGAGGGGGTTAACTATGGATCTTTTCGATTTAACTGGCAAGGTGGCGTTGGTCACTGGGAGCACACGGGGGCTGGGCGAAACCGCTGCCAAAGCCTTAGCCAAGGCCGGTGCGGACGTAGCTGTTTGCGGCAGAAATCCTGCTGATCTCAAACGAGTGCCAGCCGAAATCCAGGCGATGGGTCGGAACTCCGCAGGATTTGAACTGGATGTCCTTTCCAAGGAGAGAGTCAAGGAAGGCATCGACAAGGCGCTGAGCCATTTCGGCCGCATCGATATACTCGTCAATAATGCGGGGACCAACTACCGGGTTCCAGCCATTGAATACCCTGAGGAGAAGTGGGACCTGATCATCAATACCAATCTGAAAGGATATTTTTTGGTGGCCCAGGCTGTCGTTCCTCAGATGATCGAACGCGGATATGGCAAGGTGATCAATATGAGTTCCATTTTTGGGAAAGTGGGGCTCGCCATGCAGTTGGCCTATGCCTCCTCTAAGGGTGGTGTCATTCAGATGACCAAGGTCATGGCGCTTGAATGGGCCAAGCAGGGTGTGCGCGTGAATGCCATCGGCCCGACCTATTTCGAAACCGATATGGTGAAGCAGATTCTGAATGACCCTGCCAGATTCAATTTCATCAATGAGCGGACACCGATGGGAAGATGGGGCTATCTCCCCGAGCTGGAAGGAACCGTTATTTTCCTTGCGGCGCCGGCTTCCGATTTTGTTACCGGCCAGACGATTTATGTCGGCGGCGGTTGGACGGTCTGGTAAGCGCCCTGGAGAATTACAGAGGGCATAGCGCAAAGAGCATGGCGTAAGAAAACTGTAGCGTCGGCATTCATTGCCAACGAGATAGGTTTTTGATTCGCCCCCATTAAATGAGGGCGGTACTTTTGTCTTAACCAGAAAATGAAAAAGAAGATCGGAATAAAATACTGCGGTGGATGTAACCCCTCTTACGAAAGGGTGGAGATGGTTCAGCAGGTCCAGTCTGTATTAAAGGACCGATTCATTTTTTCCGTTAACGACCAGCAAGATTCTGACATAATGCTGCTCGTGTGCGGATGTCCCCGGGCCTGTGCCGATAAAGAATCAAACGACTTGAAGGCTCCCTCCCGGTCGATCACCGCAGAAAGCGATCTCAAGAGCACGGTCGATTGGCTCGAAAGTCTCGACGCGAAAGGAGATTTCTGATGAATTCGACATCTCAATCCAGAAAGTGGCTTTCGCTTTACCCTAAAGAATATCTCCCCGATTTAGCACCTGAAGCCACGAATGCGTTGGACCATCTTCGAAAAACGGTTCAACACCATGGCCAGAACCCTGCTCTTTACTATTTCGATAAGATGATCACTTACAAGGAATTGGATAAGATGAGCGATGCCTTTGCCTGTGCATTGAAGGACGTCGGTGTGAAGAAAGGGGATCGCGTGGCGCTCTACCTCCAAAATATTCCCCAGTTCGTCATCGGACAATTCGGCATCTGGAAGAGTGGAGGAATTATTGTCCCCTTAAATCCCATGTACAGAGAAAAGGAACTCTCTTACTATTTCCAGGATGCATCGGTTCAGGTTCTCGTCTGTATGGAATCCCTTTACGGAGAGATGCTCCGCAGGGTGGCCAAAGAGACGGGCGTGAAGCACGTTTTGACCACTTCAGAATTGGATTTTCTTGACCCCAAAAGTCCAGTCCCTTCGATCCTTACAGGAGTTGAAAAAGTCAAGGGGTTGGAAGGTTCAGACTTCACGAAGCTTATTGAGCGGTATCAAGGGAAGCGTCCTCCGGAGGTTAAGCTTTCTCGGGACGATGTGGCCTATCTCACCTATACCTCCGGGACCATAGGCCCTCCCAAGGGAGCCATGAATACGCACGGAAATGTTGTCTTTAATTCTGAGGTTTATCGTCATTGTTGGAAATTGACGCCTTCGGATGTCATGCTTGGGGTAGCTCCTTTTTTCCACGTTACCGGAATGGTCGGCCATATTGGAACCTGCATTGCTTCTGGCACTCCCCTCGTTCTCTATTACCGTTTCGATCCTAAGACAACATTTCAGATGATTGAGAGATGGAAGGCCACTTGCACGATCGGAGCCATCACGGTCTTCATCGCTCTGATGAATGATCCGGAAATTGGAAAGTACGATCTTTCCAGCTTCCGAAAAGTTTACAGCGGCGGAGCCCCTGTAATCCCTGCTGTGGTAGAACGATTCGAAAAACTGACGGGAACTTACATTCATAATGTTTATGGCCTCACCGAAACCACTTCACCAGCTACCCTGGTCCCGCTGGGCTTGAGGGCGCCTGTAGATCCTGCCACCGGGGCCATTGCTATCGGGGTTCCCATCCCGAGCCATGAGGCCAAGATCGCGGACCTCAGTGATCCTCAAAAAGAGCTTCCTCCCGGAGAGGTGGGGGAGCTGGCTGTGAAGGGACCCGGTGTCGTTCCGGGATATTGGAACAAACCCGAGGAAACGGCTCACGCCATCCGGCAGGGGTGGCTTTTTACCGGAGATGTGGGTACAATGGATAGTAGGGGTTGGGTTTATCTTTTAGACAGAAAGAAGGACATGATCATTGCTTCCGGATTCAAAGTTTGGCCAAGAGAGGTAGAAGATGCAATCTATCTTCATCCTTCTGTTAGGGAAGTCGCCGTGGTCGGGGTTCCAGATCCCTATCGGGGGGAAACCGTTAAGGCCTTTGTGGCTTTGAAGGAGGGATATGAAGGCAAGGTGACTGGAGAGGAGATCATGGCCCATTGCAAGGAGCGGATGGCTGCTTACAAATATCCCAGACAGGTTGAATTTGTTAAAGAAGTGCCAAAGACGGCCACAGGAAAGTTTTTGAGGAGAGCCCTGAGAGATTCTAAAAGCTGAAAAGTTTTTTGCGCTTGTGCGCCATGTTCTAGGCGGTATGGGAGGAGAAGAAATGAAACGAATCGTTACCAAAGAAGATTACATCAATAGCCTCAAAGACCTTCATCAAGTGGTCTATTACAACGGGAAACGTGTGGAGGATGTGACCAAGCATCCTGCCCTTCGGCCGCATATCAATTCTGCGGCCCTGACTTACGAACTTGCCCTTCGGCCTGAACATGAGGACTTGATGACGGCGACTTCCCATCTGACCGGCAGGAAGATCAATCGATTCACTCACATTCATCAAAGCGTGGACGATCTCATTAAGAAAGTTCAGATGCTCCGTCTCATTGCCCATGAAACAGGCTCATGCTTTCAACGATGTGTGGGATTCGATGCCCTAAATGCCACGTACATGACGACTTATGATATCGATCAAAAATATAAGACAGATTACTTCGAACGATTCAAAAAGTATCTGATCCACGTCCAGGATAGTAATGTGATGCTGGTGGGTGGGATGACGGATGTCAAAGGGGACCGGTCTCTCCCCCCTGCCAAGCAGTCAGACCCTGATCTTTTCACTCATGTCGTTGAACGGAGGTCCGACGGAATCGTCATTCGTGGAGCCAAGGCCCATATGACAGGAGGGGTTAACTCTCACGAGATTCTGATCATGCCCACTCAGGCGATGAGGGAGGAAGATAGAGACTATGCTTTGGCTTGCGCCTTTCCTCTCAATGCGCCGGGTGTCGTTCTCATCTTCGGCCGCCAGACGAATGAAGAACGAAAATTTGAAGAAGGGATCGATGTTGGCAACCCTCTCTACGGGCTTGTCGGAGGGGAGGCCCTCATCATCTTTGAAAATGTCTTCGTCCCCTGGGAAAGAGTTTTCCTTTGCGGAGAATATGACATGGCCGGAACTCTCGTTGAACGATTTGCCACCTTACATCGGCAAAACTATGGAGGTTGCAAAGGAGGGGTTTCCGATGTTCTGGTAGGGGCCACTGCATTGGCTGCCGAGTATCAAGGAACAGCCAGCGCTTCTCACGTTAAAGAAAAACTGGCCGAGATGATTCACTTAGCCGAGACAATCTATTCAGGATCCGTGGCCTGTTCGGCCATGGGATACAAGACTCCTTCCGGAGCTTATTATCCGGATCCTCTTTTAGCGAATACGACAAAACATAATGTCACACGTCACATCTATGAAATCGCGCGGCTCGCCCATGATATCGCCGGTGGAATCGTTGCCACGATGCCTTTTCAGGGTGACCTCGAGAACAGTGAAGTGGGCCGATATGTGAAGAAATACTTAGCGGGCGCTAAGGGGATCCCTGTTGAAGCTCGTATGAAGATTCTGAGGCTCATTGAAAACATGAGTGGAGGGACGGCTTTAGTGGAATCCATGCACGGTGCAGGATCCCCTCAAACCCAAAAGGTCATGTACGGTCGGCTGGGTAACCTCGAACAGAAGAAACGCTGGGCCAAACGCATCGTAGGAGTTGAATAATTTCAGTCCGAGAGAAGTATAGTATTTCTAACACTTCTTTATAATGATCAAAGAGCTGCCATTCCTGCAAAAGCGGGAATCCAGACCGGAAATACAGGATTCCGGATCAAGTCCGGAATGACAAATTACGTAAACCTTTTTCTGAGACACAACACTATGACATCGCTCGATCTGCTCTTATTATTGTTCAAAAGCTTGGCGGATTTCGTCCACTGAAAGAAATTGTCCTGTACGCTCTACCTGATGCACCAGCTCCACTATCTTGGTATTCAATGGCGTATCCTCCCCGTAGCGCTTCCCCAATTCCATGATTTCGCCATTCAGGTAGTCTATCTCCGTAGGACGACCACGTTGGATACTTTGCAGTGTTGAGCCCCACAAAGGCCACACGGTGGTCAGCCGGCGAACCTTCGCAGCAGCGATGCGCCCGGCTATGCCCGACGGCATCCAGTTTATGAGCTTGGTTAAACCGATTGAGACTTCCAGTAACGATTCCAGCCGGATGTTCCCTCGATCGATAACCCGTAGTCCCTCGCGCATGAGACCAACGGCCAAGTTGCGTAGAGTTTTGTCCGCGTAGACCTGACTCATGGTAAGATTAGTTATTGCCGGCAGTGCATTGTTAAGGTTAACGATGAGCTTAAGCCAGTGGGCTCCTTGTATATTGTCCGTTACGCGAGTCGGAACTATCTGGTTGAGTATATGGGCGACTTCTTCGAGTTTACTGTCTCTTAGGCCATACGGACGGCCAAGGATCAATTTTCCCCGGTAGACCACGATTACTTTACCCGGTAACGAGTAGGTAACGTGCATAAGCACTACTGCGCTGAGAATCTGCTCTCGGGGCAGAATGCCTGCAACCAACTCATCGCTGCGTATGCCGTTCTGGAATGTAACTACTGGTACATCCATTAAGAAGGCCTGATTGGCTTTTACGGCAGCAATCACGTCCTGTGTCTTAACCGTCAGGAGGGCCAGGTCAGGCCGGAAATTAAGAGTCTCAGCCGCCTCGACCGGGGCAATGAAGTTTCCCGTATCTCCATCAACCCGAAGGCCATGCTGGCGGATTGCCGCAATATGCGCCGGACGAGCAATAAGGACTGCATTCTCGCCGGCACGATGAAGGAGCGCGCCTAACGCACTGCCAACGGCTCCTGCACCAATTACTGCAATACGACGGCTAACACCTTCCTTTAATGTTTCTTCTTTACCCGTCATCTTCAGAACCCCAGTGTTTTGACACTACTTCTCAGCGATTTGTAATATATACCATTTCAAAAAATTGATGAAGCAAAGTGCCGATCTGGTTTTTCCTCCTTCACCACTTTGAGATCTTGAGGGTTCACCAGTGCCGGTTTGACTTTCGTCGGAGCCGAAGGTACAGTAAAGTGGTAGATTTGCTCGACTTTGGTATCTTCCTGCCTGGGTGCGAGCCTGGAACTCGCGACGGACACCCGCTCCAGGCCTCTCTGCCCCAGTCCCGCCAAACAGAAGTAGCCTAGGGGTTCCGCCCACGCATGGACGCCGGGTGGCCAGGCAGTTGAAGGCGCTTGCCAGTATCCGTTACCTTCGTGCCGTCCACCTTCAGGATGGACACGTCGCTGTCCAGGAAATTGCCGACGTACAGGTACTTGCCGTCCGGGCTGAAGACTGCCCCCTCAGGAAGCCCTCGCACCTCCACCTCGCCCACCTTTGTCACCTTCTTGCCGTCGATCTTCAACACCACCACGCTGCCGTTGCGATTGTAGAACCACGACGTCTTGGCGGCGTTGCTGCCCCGCAGCAGGAGTGCCACGGCTATCTTGCCCGTAGGACTGATGACGAAGCCCTCCGGCCCATCCCCGACCACGACATGGTCGATGACGCGCGGGGGGTTTGCCTCCAGGTCGATGACACTGACCGTATCCACCTGTCCGTCCGCGGCACCCGAGTTGCCGTTGTTGGCGGCGATGGCCAGCTTGCCGTTCGGGGTGACGCCGATGTTATAGGGCCAGAGGCCGACATTCATGTCATACTTCGTGTAGGTCACCTTCTCCCCGTCCACCTCCAGTAGCGACACCTTATGTCCGGGGAACTTCACCGCCAGAGCGCGCTTCCCATCCGGGGTGAAGGCCACTGCCGCCACCTGTTCGCCCATGGACACTGTGTCCAGCAGCTTCACGTCCTTCCCCTGGATGGAGAGCACGCTGATGGAGTTGTCCGCACGGTTGGTTACCAGCGCCAAGTTGCCCGCCCGGTTGATGTCAAGGCCGGAGGGCTGCTTGCCCACCTCGACGGTAGCGATGTGGCTGGGCGGGTTTGTCGTGAGATCGATGACGTAGAGCTTGTTGTCCGGCACGAACTTCCACCCCGCCCCATCCGGTACGTGGTTGACGGAGTTCGCCACGATCGCCAGCCGCTCATCCGGGGTAATGGCCAAGTTCACCGGCGGGCCGAATACCGAGTTGGTTAGTGGAAGGTTGCCGATGATCCGCGGCGATTCCAGCGTGGAGATGTCCACGATGGAGACCGTGTCTTTGCCGGGGCCCATGAGCACAAGCTTTCCGGCGTCGTCCCACATCACTTTCTCGTCATTGCCGATGATCATGAGCTGTGCGCTGGCAGCCAAGGGAAAGACCAGAAGCACCATTAAGACCGTAAGGGTTGATAGGACTCCAGTATGTTTCATGACCGCCTCCTTTCTTTTTTGATAAGAACCGACTTATGGGGTCAGATAAGCATATAAAAAACGGGGTTGAATGTCAAAAACAAAAAGATCACAAGTTATGGAGAAATGTTTTAGACCAGTATTGCAGCTACCGGTTATCAAGTGAAATCTTGCATCATGGTCGCAATCTGTCGGCCAACGACTTTAGGAAGGACTCGGCTGCCTTCAATATTATGAATCAGTCATTTGCTCACCAGAAAGTCGGGGCAAAATTAGTCCGGTCGTAAATCAGAGGTTGAAAACAAGAGTGTCAGATCCTTGATATTTATACAACATCAAAAGACAAGCCCTGCTCCCAAGTTACTCGTTACTTCAAGTACAAGATAATCTTTCGCTTTATCTTTAGGTGTCAATACCCAAGCCTGCTCTTTGATTGTCCTCTATTGATGGAGTTTTGGTCTTTCTTTATCGCAGCGTGTTCTCAAAATCCTGATCCCCCAGTATTGACACAACCACCTTTAGCTGGCAATAGGAGATACCATAGTCGTTTTAAGAATAGTGCAGTCGAAGGTCTGATCGGCGGTCCATTTTTTACCAATACGTTGTGGGCAGGAAGGAGGAAAGGGACCAAAGATTCTTATCATTAAATATAATGCACTACCTCAATGGCGGTTTGTCTTCCTCAAGTTCGATTTCAAGCGCTTCAAGGATGCGCGACACCATCCCGTAATATCCAATGGTCGTTGTCAGCTCGACGACCTGCTCTTCGGTGAGAAAATCCCTGACCGCCTTAAATGTTTCTTCTGAGACGCGGATATTCTGTGCGACCTCATCGGTATACTGGAGAACTACCCGTTCCTGAATGCTGAAGAGAGGTGAATCTTTCCATCCGTGCATGGTCTTGATCTGCTCCTCTGTGAGCCCTGCCATCAGCCCGAGGGGAACGTGCTGCGTCCACTCATAGGTGGCCTCTGCAAGATCGCCAACTCGGAGAATCGCAAGCTCTCTCAGCCTTGGAGGAAGGCTTCCGTTAAAGAGGATGGCGTTTCCGAGCCGCAGAAATTCCCTGCCGACCCTGGGACAGTGAGCCATCACCTTGTACACGTTAATGATTCGAGCCCCGCGCTGCTCCATTCTTTGAAAGAGATCTTTCAATTCGTTGCTGACCTGATCTTTTTCGGGAATCGACACTCTCGCCATGAATGCATATCTCCTCTCTTCGCATGCTTTGTGTTTCACCCTATCTTGGCGCACTGCCCGCCGTCAACCGGGAGGACAACCGAGGTGATGAACTTGGCTTCATCGGACGCAAGAAAGAGGGCTGCATAGGCCGTATCCCAGGCGTCGCCCATGCCTCCCTTGAGGGGCACCATTTTATCCCTCATCTTGATCAGTTCATCCTTATCGATGCCCCTGGTCTGTGAAATGCCTTCGATCGCCATCGGCGTTTTCATGAGGCCAGGCATGATCGCATTGACACGGATGCCCTTCTTAGCATACTGCATAGCAATCGAATGGGTCAGGGCATTCACGCCGGCCTTCGATGTCTTGTAGGCCAGCATGCTCACGGCACATACGGCGGCAGCGGACGAGATGTTTATAATGGAACCGCGTCCCTGTTGCTCCATGACGGGGAGAACGTGCTTGCACGCGAGAAACATCCCTTTAAGATTCACCCTGAAGATACGATCCCAGTCATCTTCGGCCAACTTGACCGGCCCTGAGTCGCCTTTGCCAATTCCCACGTTGTTCACGAGGATGTCAATTTGATGGTATCGTTTGACGCATGCATCGGCCATTGCCCGGCAATCCTCTGATTTTGTGATATCAGCCTTGAACGCAAAGGCTTCACCATTTTCTTTTTTGATCATGGCTTCCGTTTCCATGGCTGATTCCAACCGCCGGTCGACGAGCATGACCATTGCCCCCTCCCGGGCGAAGAGGACAGCCATGGCCCTTCCGTTCCCGATTGTATCCCCTGGGGTCTGCCCGGCACCGACAATAATGGCAACCTTACCCTTTAAACGGTTTCCCATATCATCCTCCATAATGCGCCTTGATAGGAACTTCTCGACCGTGGAAAGAAGTATAGGAAAACTGGCCATGTCTGTCAATCCAGTTCCAAGCGTGGATCAACTTAAGGAAAAAATTCACTTGAAAAGAGGGATTTAAGCTGATAAAAGATTAGGAAGTAGATTCTTGCGACTTTTTCTCAAACGCCTCATCGAGAAGCAGACCTGACCTATGGCGAAGCAGAAGGTAAATGGAATCGAAATATATTACGAATTGCACGGCCAAGGCGATCCCTTGGTTTTAATTATGGGCCTCCGCCGGAACATCGAGTGGTGGTATCGCCAAATTCCCACTCTGTCCAAGCATTTCAAGGTCCTCGTTTTTGACAATCGGGGGGCCGGCCGCACAGACAAGCCGAAGATGGATTATTCGATCCAACTGTTTGCCGACGACACGGCCGGGCTGATGGAGGCATTCGGCATAAGCAAAGCGAACGTCTTAGGTGTCTCCATGGGAGGCTACATCGCTCAGGAACTTGCGCTTAACTATCCAGATCGGGTGAAGCGTCTGGTGTTGGCCTGCACGGGTCCCGGCGGTGAGAGAGCCGTGCTCGCGAGCCCGGAGAGACTAAAGAAGTTCACCGCGAACGAGGGATTGACGCCAGAAGAGATCTTAAGGAAGGATATGGACATCTATTTTTCTGATGAATACCTCAAAAAAAATCGCGAGGAAATGGAAGGATTTATCAAGCTTTCACTCCGGTACTATCAGCCTCCGGATGCCTTTGAGAGACAGTTCGCCGCCTGCCTCAGGCATGACACGGTGAATCGCCTCAGCCGGCTAGATGTTCCAACCCTGATCCTGACGGGCGATGATGACCGTCTGGTCCCTTCAGAAAATTCTAAAATATTAAATGCACTCATCCCCCGATCGGAATTAGTCTTCTTGCCTGGCAAGAGACACTGTTTCTTTATTGAAGAGGCTGACCGGTTCAATCAGATGGCGATCGATTTCTTCCAATCGAAAAGTTGACATTCATCCATTGGTTTTGATAAAAGGTTGGGCGAACATTCGAATGTGATGAAAAAGGAGGTGAAATAGGAAGACCAATAACTCTACTTTGATGGAATGAACCGTCAGAAAAGAAGGAGGGAGGAATTATGTCAAATAGGATCTTGAGGAGAAAAGTTTTAGGGTATATGGTGATCATTACTATGGCGACCCTATTTGTTGGCGTGAGTATGGACGCCATGGGTCAGGCCAAAAGACCGATTCCTGCCACACCCATCAAGATTGCAGCGGTCAGTTTCCTTACCGGCGCGGCAGCAGCTCCGTTTGGCATCCCTGGCGAGAACACGTTCAAGATGTGTGCGGATGAGATCAATAAAGGAGGAGGGATACTCGGTCGAAAGATTGAACTCCTTAGCAAGGACGAAGCGGGCGGCGTCGATGCTCAGGTCAAGCTCGCCAGAAAATTGATTCTCGAGGACAAGGTGGATGTAGATCTGGGCTATATTTCATCAGCTTCCTGCCTGGCGGTCCTTCCCCTTGCAGACGAGACGGGTGGTTTGATCGTTGCCTATGACTGCGGAACCCATGAGCTGATGGAAGGGTCGAAATCTCCGTTTGAGGTTCCGAAATTCAAATTGGGTTTTAAGAGCTCGGCCCATCTGGGCATCGACAATATCGGGCTGGCGCTCTTCATCAAGAAATATTATCCAAACATTAAAAAGATCGCCGGGATAAACCAGGATTACGCCTGGGGCCGGGATAGCTGGCTCATCTTTGAGACAGCCATGAAGAAATTGATGCCCAATGTACAGGTGGTAAAAACCCTATGGCCGCCGTTGGGTAACACAGACTTCACCGCGCATATCAGCGCGCTGATGGGGGCAGAACCCGATATCGTCCATTCCTCGCTCTGGGGAGGAGACGCCGTCACCTTTACAAAGCAAGCTCTCGGGATGGGCTTCTTCAAGAAGATTAGAATGGCCTATTCACGCGGTGAGCCCTACCCTCAGGAAGTGGGGAAGGATTATCCGGAAGACCAGATTATCTGCTGCGCCGGAACTCACTACTTTCTGTTCACGCCACCCGACAAGACGAGCGCAACCCTGCAGAAATGGTTTGTGGCGGAGTATCGTAAGAGATATGGGAAATACCCGACCTATCCCTGCTACCATGCTTATCAGGCGTTGTATGCCTATAAGAATGCTGTAGAGAAGGCTGCCAAGACAGCGAGCGGATGGCCGACCATCGATGAAATTGCCAAGGCGATGACCGGTTTGACGTTCCCCTCTCCTTCGGGCCCCATAACGATCAGAGAGGATCATAGTGCCATCGAAGATGTTTTAATCGGATTTTCAAAGATGACGCCGAAATACCCCTTCCCCATTCTTGACCCAAAAAGGATGGAAATCTTTCCCGCAGCTCAAGTGAATGCACCGGTTGGCATAAGAACAGTGGATTGGATCAATAGCTGGAAATGAGAATTGCTTAGTCCATAACCCCCCTTCATCCCCCCTTAACAACTTAAGGGGGGAATAGAGGGGGTTACAGGGCGAAGGCCGTTTCATCCTTGGTGCCTGCCTGCCCTGTACCGTACTAGGTTCACGGCCTACCGGTAGGCAGGGAGTTTGATTCATTAGGACGTGATTCGTCATGTGGGTGATTTACACACTGAATGGTCTATATTTTGCGGCCCTATTATTTCTCACCTCATTGGGGCTCAATATCATCTTAGGGGTCATGGGAATTCTTAACCTGGCTCATGGCTCTCTCTATGCGATTGGGGCTTTTATGGCCGCCTGGACCATCATTCAGATTGCGACAAAAGCCCTGGCCCCCTTCATTTTTCTATCGCTCCTAAGTGGATTAGTCCTTGCAGGGGTCGTTGGTTTTTTGATGGAGAAGTCCTTGATCAGAGCGATGTACAAACGAACACTTGAGTATCAACTTTTGCTCACCTTCGGAGCCCTTCTTCTTCTCGAAGACGTGATCAAAATGATATGGGGAGGACAGGCCTATTATGCTTCTGCCCCCTTCGATCTCTTAGGCAGTATAAATGTTTTAGGACATGTTTATCCGATCTACTTTTTATTTGTGATGTGTATCACCTTTCTCGCGGGATTGTTTATCTGGTTTTTCATGGGAAGAACGAAGCTTGGGATCATGCTCAGGGCCATCTCCTTGGATAGAGAAATGGCGACAGGATTGGGACTCGATATCGGGAGGCTCAGTACATTTGCCTTTGTACTGGGATCCGGATTGGCCGGGCTGGCGGGAGCTCTGGTGGTCCCAACGACCCCGGCACTATTGGGCATCGGGATGGAGCCACTCATCCTCGCCTTCATTGTTGTGGTGGTGGGAGGGCTCGGAAGCCTCAAGGGAGCTTTGGTGGGGGCCTTGCTGGTGGGGTTCACAAGATCCTTCGGCATCGCCATTTTTCCGGAAATAGAGCTGCCTCTTTTATTCTTGATTGCTGGCGTCATTCTTGTCGTCAAGCCACAAGGTCTCTTCGGGAGATAGGGGGTGCGTTCAAAAGAAATGAGGAGAAATCCGAGATGGATTGCGTATACTTTGATCTTCATTGGTTTACTGTTTATTCCCCGCCTTTTCTCTATCCATGATCTGATGCTCTTCGAATACGGATTGACCTTTGCCATCGTCGGGCTGGGATTCAACCTGCTCTTGGGATATACGGGCTTACTGTCTTTTGGTCACGGCGCCTATTTCGCAGTAGGAGCCTATACCGTAGGAATGTTTGCCAAGTACCTTCCCCAAGCTTACTCCCTCGAGCTACTGATCCCGGCCGCCCTCTTCCTTTCGCTTGTCCTCTCGGTCATCTTCGGTTTTCTCTGCGTAAGGCATACGAAGATCTTTTTCTCCATCCTTACTCTCTCTCTTTCCATGCTTCTCTATGCACTCCTCTTCAAGCTCTATCACATTACCGGAGGGTCTGACGGACTCCGTGTGCCCCTTCCCACCCTGCTGGATATGTCATTTAGAGGAATCAGGAGGCCGGAGTTTCTTTCCGGGACATACTACTATTTCTTGCTGATTTTATTTGCCGTCAGCTGCGTCATCATGAGGGGGATTGTCAGCTCTCCTTTCGGGAAAGCCCTTCAGGCGATCAGAGATAACGAGGTGAGGGCGGAGTTGATTGGTATTCGTGTTCGCCGGTATCGACTCTATGCTTTTATTCTCTCCGGAATGTTCGTTGGGCTAGGCGGTGCCCTCTGGTCCTTCGTCAACGGCCATGTCACAGCAGACTTATCCCACTGGGTCTTTTCAGGCGAAATCGTCTATATGACATTGCTCGGGGGCTTTGGGATTTTTGAAGGACCCATCATCGGCGCCATCCTCTTCACTTACTTAAAATTATATGCCATGGGGAATACACAATATTGGATGTTCGTCATCGGTGCGACCCTCATCGTCCTCGTCCTGCTCCTTCCGAATGGAGTGGCTGGCGCCATCGCTGTCCTGTTGGCTAAATTGAAAAGAAAAAAAGCCTTCGAGGGAACCACATGCTAACCGTAGATCACTTAAAAAAACATTTTGGATTTGTCCGGGCCGTGGATAATATCAACTTACAGATCAGGGAGGGTGAGATTGTTTCAATTATTGGGACGAACGGAGCCGGGAAAACCACCTTAGTTAATCTCATCAGTGGATATTTAAAGCCCGATAGCGGGCGCATTCTGTTTTTTGATAAGGATATCACTTATGCCTCCCCTTATGTCAGGATTAAATTGGGTGTGGGCCGAAGCTTCCAATTGATTCAACTCTTCGGGAACAGCACCGTCCTGGATAATGTGAGAACAGCTCTCTTCTCAAAATACGGGATGATCCGGAAGGGGCTCTTGCCGGCGGATCGTTATTCTTCCGTGACAGAGGAGGCCATCCAGATTCTCAACAATTTCAATATGTCAGATAAGAAGGAGCTCACTCCAACCGGCCTTTCAGAAGGGGATTTAAAGATTCTGGATATCGCCATTGCCTTTGCACTGAAATCGAAGCTTCTCTTATTGGATGAACCCACCAGCGGAGTCGCCACTTCGGACAAATTCAAGGTGATGGATTCGATTGTTTCCGCCATTAAAAAGGAAGGAGTCTCCACGCTCATCATCGAACACGACATGGATATCGTATCGGGGTACTCGGACAGGGTGATTGTAATGCACGAAGGCAGGATCATGGCAGAAGGCAAGCCGGACGAAATCATGGAAAATAGAGACGTCAAGGCGATTGTATTTGGTATCGTGAGTTGATCAAGATGCTCCTCGAGATCGAAAATTTAGACGTCTTTATCGGTTCAACCCAAATTTTAAGAAATATTTCATTGGGGGTGAAGGAAGGAGAAATCGTCTGCCTCCTGGGCAGAAATGGCGCAGGGAAAAGTTCCGTCATCAAGAGCACCATCGGTCTCTACCCCTCCCGGTCGGGCAAGATCCTCTTCAAAGAAAAGGACATCACCTCCTTCTCCCCCCGAAAGAAAGTCCTTTCAGGAATCGGATATTCCCCCGAAGATACAAGAATATTCACAGAGCTCACCGTCGAAGAAAATATTAACCTCTCGACATGGGTCACTGGGAAGGGGGATAAAGGGGAAGGATTCAGTTTTGAAAACATCTTCACCATCTTCCCAGCCATTAAGAATTTCTTGGCCCGGAAAGGGCTCAATCTCAGCGGCGGGGAGAAGAAGATGGTCTCCATTGCCAGGGCTTTGGCGCTCAATCCATCCTTACTGCTTTTGGATGAGGCCTTTGAGGGACTGGCTCCTCTCGTGGTAACTCATTTTATGGAGGCTTTAAGTCAGATTAGAGAATTGGGAGTGACCATCGTCTTGGGGGAGTCCAATATACGAATTGTATCCCAGGTCACAGAGAGGACCTACATCGTCGAGAGAGGAGAAATTATATTTGAGGGCCATCCTCGGGAAATTCTTGAAAACGAGAGGCTCTTAAGGCTTGTTGGAAAGTAAAATGGAAATTGATAACCCCCCTCGCCCCCGTGAAGCTGTGAAAAACTTCGGGAAGGCGGGCGGGCAAGAATATCTCCAAAGTTTTACAAATGGGGTTACTTGGGAGGGTAAAACTAACAAAAGCCTGTAAGTGAACAATATATCTTAAGGTTTCTGATTGATAGGAGTCAACGTGAAGAGGTACCGCTGTAAAACTTTGCCGACATCCCTGCCCGCCCATTGCACGGTGACATTTTTTTTACATCCCCCTTTAGCAAAGGGGGGTTGGGGGGATTTGAATGCTTGGTCAAAATTCCAGGAGGTTTGACATATGACAGAAAAACTCAGCTTATTCAGGACAACCAGGAGAATCCTTTTCGGAGCCGGGTCTGCGGAGAAAACAGGCACAGAAGCTCAACTACTCAAAGCCAAGAAAGCTCTGATCATCACCGATCCAGGCGTGATCCAGGCAGGTCTTCTTGAAGGCATTGAGAAATCCCTTCAATCGGTCGGCATTCCCTTTGCCATTTTTGACGGCGTCGAGCCTGATCCCAGAATTGAAGTGGTCGAAAAGAGCGCTGAGAAAGCGAAAAAAGAGGGAATGGATCTCATCATCGGTTTTGGAGGAGGAAGTTCGCTTGATATCGCGAAGGTCACCTCCGTCATGGTCGCCAACCCCGGAAAGATCGACAGCTTTTTTGGAATCGACCTTGTCCCGAATCCAGGGGTACCTGTGATTCTCATTCCGACCACTGCCGGGACAGGAAGCGAAGTGACCCCCATCGCCATTTTATCCGATACCAAAGAAAAGCTAAAAAAAGGGATTGTCAGCCCTACCCTCTTCCCGGAAGTCGCTCTTGTCGATCCCAAACTGACCGTCGGCCTTCCCCCTTCTGTCACAGCCTTTACTGGGATGGATGCCTTAACCCATGCGATTGAGGCATGTTATTCGGTGAATGCGACCGGGTTATCAGACCTCCTTGCCATCCGGGCCATGGAACTGATATCAAAAAATTTGAGGATGGCCTATGCTTACGGTGAGAATCTGTCCGCCCGTTCGAACATGATGGAGGGAAGCCTCCTTGCCGGAATCGCTTTTGCCAATGCCGGTGTCGGTGCTGTTCATGCCTTTGCCTATCCCCTTGGCGGAGAATTTCATCTTGCACATGGACTTACCAACACATTGATGCTTCCTTATGTCATGCGTTACAATATCCTCGGCTGTCCCTACAAGTTCGCTCAGATGGCAAAGGCATTCGGAGAGAAGGTCGAAGGGCTCTCCGAGCTCGACGCGGCAGAAACGGCTGTAAAATTTGTGGAACGCCTTTCCGATGACCTCCGAGTACCCCGAAGACTCAAGGACGTCGGAATTCCGGAGAAGGCAATCCCGGGATTGGCTGAGGCAGCGATGAAGGTGACGAGGCTCCTGGCCAACAACCCCAGAAAAATAAGCCTCGAAGACGCGAACGCCATCTATAAATCCGCTTATTAACCCTTTTGTTGAGTTCGGTAGGAATTGATCCGATCGGACCGCGTCATGAATCTTTTTATATTAAGAGGAGAAAGGGCACTCCATGAAGACGAATGAATCACTTTTGAACGAAAGGAACAAACACGTTCCTCAGGGTCCATTTAATACCCATCCGATTTTCGCCGAAAAGGCCGAGGGAGCGACGATTACCGATGTGGAAGGGAAGAGGTATATTGACTTTGCAGGGGGCATCGGAGTGAATAACGTGGGTCATTGTGACAGAGAGGTATTAAAATCCATCCAGGACCAGATCCAAAAGTATATTCACCCCTGTTTCCATGTTGTTATGTATGAGTCCTACGTTGAATTAGCTAAAAGGCTTAACGAACTTACCCCCGGAGATTTCCCCAAGAAGACGATGTTCGCCAACAGTGGCGCGGAGGCTGTCGAGAATGCGATTAAGATCGGCCGTCATGCAACTGGTCGGCCAGCCACCATCACGTTTGAGGATGCCTTCCACGGTCGTACGTTCTTAAGTTTAAGCCTTACGAGCAAGATGAAGCCTTATAAGTTCGGGTTCGGCCCCTATGCCCCGGAAATCTATCGAATGCCCTATGCCTACTGCTACCGATGCGCTTTTGGCCTCGAGTATCCCTCCTGTGAATTAGACTGCGCTTATTTTTTAAAGGAGTTCTTCCACACGCACATCTCCGCTGAGAATGTGGCCGCGTTGATTGTTGAGCCGGTCCTGGGTGAAGGAGGATTCGTCATTCCTCCCAAAGAGTATTTCAGAATCCTTTATAAAATCTGCAACGAAAATGGAATCGTCTTTATTGCCGATGAAGTACAGACCGGATTTGGTCGAACCGCGAGGATGTTTGCTATGGACCATTATGGAGTGGCGCCCGACATTATGGTAATGGCCAAATCTATTGCTGGGGGGCTTCCTCTCAGTGCCATCACAGGAAGGGCTGAGCTGATGGACCATCCTCAAGTAGGGGGATTAGGAGGCACCTTTGCAGGAAATCCAGTGGCCTGCCGTGCCGCTTTAACAGTCCTCGACCAGTTCAGGAACCTGAACCTTCTCTCCAAAGCTGAAAAAATCGGGAAGAAGGTTCTGGAGAAATTCAAAGAATTTCAGGAGCGCTACCCAGTAGTCGGCGATGTCCGTGGACTGGGCGCCATGGTGGGAATGGAATTAGTAGTGGACCGAAAGACAAAGGAACCCGCCACGGCTCTGACCAAACGCTTGATCAACCTCTGCCGCGAGAAGGGATTGCTGATGATTTCAGCAGGAACCCACTCGAATGTCATCCGTCCTTTAATGCCCTTGGTCATCACCGACGATCAGCTTGATGAAGGGCTGAAAATCATTGCTGAGGTCCTGGATGAGATCAATCCGCCGTAATGCCTGCAGAACACCTTGTCTTTTGAAATTCCCTCTTAATCAAGGGAGACCGTACCATCTCAGGCCGACAATCAAGCATCCGAGGAGGAACTGATGAGGGATAAATTTAGGGGAAGAGATTTTTTGAGCTTGATGGATTTTACAAGGGAAGAGATCCTGGATATCCTGGAGGTCTCTTATGATTTAAAGAAGAAATGGGCGACGAAGGAATCCCATGAAGTTCTCAGAGGACGAACCTTTGCGGCGCTCTTTGAAAAACCCTCAACCCGCACAAGGAACTCTTTTCAAGTGGCCGCAGCGCACCTGGGTGCTCAAGCCATTTACATCCGGCCCGATGAATTACAATTATCACGAGGGGAATCGGTTCGAGACACGGCGATGGTACTGGATCGATATTATGATGCTCTCTTTATTCGGCCCGCCTCAGGGACCGGGCAGGATCGAATCAACGAATTTGCAAAATTTATGAAGATTCCTGTGATCAATGCGTGCAGCGATTTTACCCATCCCTGCCAGGGGATCTGTGACTTCATGACGATCTGGGAAAAGAAGAGAAGATTTGAAGGAATCAAGGTCGGCTGGTCGGGCGATCCATGGAATGTCTGCCATTCTCTGATGATTGGAGGCGCTTTGTTGGGCATGGAAATGGTCATGGCTCTACCCGAAGGGCTCGATCCACACCCAAAGGTGATGGAATTTGCCCAGACCACGGCGAAAAAGAATGCTACCCGTGTCCTCGTCACACGAAACTTGGAAGAGGCGATGAGGGATGCGGATGTTGTGGTTGCCAACACGTTTCACAGCATGGCTCACGATGCGCAAAAAGAAGAACGGAAGAAAAAATTTGCCCCTTATCAGGTGAACGCGAAAGCCGTCTCTGTCGCCAAGCCTGATTATATCTTCATGCACTGCGGGCCTGCCTATGTGGGCGAAGAGGTAACCGAAGAAATTATTTATGGCCCTCACTCGGTTTATTTTGATGAGGCGGAAAATCGGATGCATACGGAGAAAGCAGTCCTCGCCCTGTTTGTCGGATAAAACCAAAGCCGTGCGGGGCCTGTTTCTCCTCCCTTTGGCAAAGGGAGGTCAGGAGGGATTTTATAAGGAAAGTCTAAACAGGTAAAGAGACATAAAACAATAAAGGAGGATGGACGATGAAAACGAGTGTTCTGTTCAAAGGGTGTCTTTTGGTCGTTCTATGCTTCATGGTCTTGTCCTATGGCACAAGGGTCAAGGCCGCAGAGCCCCCCATTCCCATAGGGATCCTCGGTCCTTTCACGGGCTCTCTTGCATTTAACGCAGAAGAGATGAAGAAGGGAATGATGCTGGCTGTTGACGAGATCAACGCGAAGGGAGGACTCTGGGGAAGAAAGGTCGAGTTGATCTTTGGCGATACGGAGGCAAAGCCGGACAAAGGGGTAGCGGTAGTCAAAAAATTGATCACCAGAGACAAGGTTCTGGTCGTAGGGGGAGGCTATGCCAGCTCAGTCAACATTGCGACCTCCGAGGTCTGTCAGAATGAAAAGACCCCGATCGTGGTTGCCATCGCCATCAGTCCGACCATTACGAGCCGAGGGTTTGACTATGTTTTCCGGACCTCGCCCAATTCCCCCCAGTTTCTTGCGGGAGTCAATGATTGGCTGGAAAAGGTGAAGAAACCAAAAACGGTCGCCTTCCTGATGGAGAATACGGACTATGGCCGGGATGGTGAAAAAATCTGGCTGGCCCTATCGAAGAAGATCGGAGCCCAAGAATTAGCCCACCTCTATTTTGAGATTGGAGACACGGATTTCACCACTCAGATCAGCAAATTGAGGGAACTGAAACCCGAGGTCACGTTCAACATCGCTTCGACAACGGAAGCGGCCCTAATTCAGAAGCAGGCAAAAGAACTGAATTTCGTCACTCAATGGATCGGCGTGGGCGGACAGTTCACCGAGGCCTATTTCAAGATGGCTGGAACCACGTGCCAGTATGCCATGGGTTCTTCGTTGGAACCGACGTTGGCCATGAAAAACCCCATCGTGGCCGACTTCGTCAAACGGTATGAGGCCAAATATCAGAAGGCGAGACCGGGCATCTTCTCCAGCCAAGGGTATGACAATATCATGGTCATTATGGATGCGATCAAGCGGGCTGAAAAATTGACTGGAGACCTCCCGGCGGACCGGAATCGCATCAGGGATGCCCTCACAAAAACCTCGATCGAGCTCACCCAGGGAAAGATCGAATTTGACAAGACCGGTCAGGTTTACACCGTGACTCCTTCTCCGGTTCAGGTTCAACTCGTCGACGGAAAACCACAGCTCTTTATCATCTACCCTCCAGCGAGAGCTGGGGCAACTTATCAAGTCCCTCTTCCTTGGGACAAAAGATAACATGGGAATGGACGAAGGGACATCTCGGGAAAGAGGAATGTCCCTTTTTTGGATGTGAAAAGGAATGGAATCTCTATTTCTGCAACAGGTTCTCAACGGCCTGATCGTTGGCAGTGTTTACTGTCTCATCGCCATCGGCCTGACGATGATCTTCGGGGTCATGAGAATCTCCAACTTTGCCCACGGCGACTTCTCCATGCTGGGGGCTTACTTCGCCATCTATTTCGTTCTTTTCCTATCCGGCTGGGCTGGATGGGTTGGCTCACTCGTTGTCGCCGCCGTAGGCGTGGGCCTGATCGGTTTTTTCGTAGAACGGTTTCTGTTCAGACCCCTTCTCACGCGCTGGACAGACATCGACATCATCATGCTTTCTATTGGCCTCTTTATCCTCCTGGAAAACGGCGCCCGACTCTTCTTTGGGGCCACTCCCGAGATGATTCCAGACCCATTCCAGAGCAAAACGATCAATTTTCTCCTCTTCTCAACAAGCGAGATCCGGCTGATATGTCTCCTCTTCTCCTGCATCGCTATTTTCTTGCTTCAACTCTTCTTGACCAAGACCAAAACCGGGGTGGCCATCCGGGCGACGTCGCAGAATAGGAATGCGGCTGCTCTCATGGGAATTAACATCAGCTTCATCTATTCTCTCACGTTTGTTGTGGGGTCTGCCCTCGCAGGTCTCGGCGGGGTCCTTTACGGAACGATCTTCGCCGTCTTTCCGATGATGGGAGCGATGCCCACCCTGAAGGCCTTTGCCGTGACGATCCTCGGAGGGATGGGAAATATCAGAGGGGCTGTTTTCGGGGGGTTTATCCTTGGGGTCGCGGAAACGCTCGGCGGAAACTACGTCTCGATGCAATATAAGAATGCGATTGGCTTTGTGATCGTTATCCTCGTCCTTCTCGTCATCCCACAGGGCCTGTTCGGAGGCTGGGAGAAAAAATGGGGTTGAAATGAATCGGAAGCCCCTCAAATCACTCTTCATCATCCTTGGAATCCTCATCGTCCTTGCTCTCCCACTCATCATCCGGGACCGTTATTTTCAGCACCTCCTTGTGCTCTCGGGGATCTTCATTCTCCTGACCTCAAGCTGGAACCTTTTGGCCGGATATTCAGGACTGCTCAATCTTGGCCACGCTGCCTTTTTCGGAATCGGGGGCTATTCTTCCGCATTGTTGGCTCTGAAACTCAACCTATCTCCCTGGGTCGGACTTCCATTGGGGGGGGCCATCGCCTCCCTCTTTGGAATCCTCCTCGGAATTCCCTCTTTCCGACTGACTGGTCCTTACCTGGCTATTACGACGATCGGCTTCTGTGAAATTCTGAGATTAGTTGCTATGAACTGGGTGAGCTTGACCCGGGGATCGCTTGGACTTTACGGCATTCCTCCTCTCACCCCACTGAATTTTTCGACAAATTTCTCTATTAAATTCGTCTCTGAACAGAACGCTTACTACGTCATCCTGATTTTCGTCTCCCTGACGCTCATCCTGCTGAACAGATTGGTTCACTCGGAATTTGGAATCAGTCTGAAGTCCATCCGTGAAGATGAGCTGGGATCTCAATCCATCGGGATCGATACTTCTCGCTATAAGCTGACGGTGTTCATGATCAGCGCCTTTCTCGCCGGTTTTGCCGGTTCTTTCTATGCGCACTACGTCCGTTTAATCAGCCCGGAAATGATGGGTCTGAGTGAAACCTTCAATATCCTGACGATGGTGATGGTGGGGGGTCTGGGAACCTTGTTCGGGCCCGTGGTGGGAGCCATCCTGCTGACGTTTCTCTCAGAGGGTCTCAGATTCCTCGAAGACTTCGTCAAGATCGATATTCGTTTTGTCATCTATGGAGGACTCTTAATGGCCACGATTCTATTCATGCGAAACGGGATCGTCGGCCTCTTCAAAGAAGTCGCAAAGCCAAAAGAAAGCAACGGGAGGTGACTGGGTGATCCTTCTTGAAGGAAAGAATCTGACGAAGCGCTTTGGCGGCCTCCTCGCGGTAAAAGATGTGGATTTCGCACTTCAATCAGACGAGATTCTCGGTCTCATCGGACCAAACGGAGCAGGAAAGACGACCTTAGTGAACCTCATCACCGGATATTACCCTCCCAATGCGGGAGTCATCCTTTACAGGGGAAAGGCGATCTCTGGATTGAAGCCCCACGCCATCAATAATATGGGGATTGCTCGGACATTCCAGATCGTCAGAATCTTCCATAAGCTAACAGTCCTTGACAATGTTCGATCGGGTTTGGTCGACCGAAGGACCAGGCCTTCGTGGAAGGTAGCTTTAGACTCCCTCGTAAAAAATCGTGAGAATCAGGTCACAGGCCGTCTCGGCGAAGAGCGAGCCATCCAACTTCTGGAATTCGTTGGTCTGGCGGCGTATCGGCACGAACTCGCTGATAATCTCCCCTATGCCTATTGCAAACGATTGGAAATTGCCCGGGCTCTGGCGACCCAGCCGAAAATCTTGCTCCTCGATGAGCCGTCAGCCGGCCTCAATCCGAAGGAACAGAACGACCAGATTGCCATCATCAAGAGCATCAGCGGGCGGGGAATAACGATCCTAATCATCGAGCACGTCATGAAGGTGATCATGGACATCTCACACCGTATTATGGTGCTCCATTATGGGGAGAAAATTGCAGAGGGGACTCCTGAGGAAATCTACAAAAACGAAAAGGTAGTGCAGGCCTACCTCGGAGGTGAGGCGGGTGCTCACAATTGAAAATATTTCAGTCTTCTATGGCAAAGCCATCGCTTTGAAAGGCGTCTCCCTTCATGTGGGAGCAAAAGAGTTTGTGACCCTTCTGGGCTCGAATGGAGCGGGTAAGTCGACGCTCCTGAAGACCATCTCCGGAATTCTTCATCCAAACGAAGGAAAAATTCTCCTCGGTGGTAACGAGATTCATAAACTACCCCCCCACCGGATTGTAAAGAGAGGAATTGTACAGGTTCCGGAAGGAAGGGAACTTTTTCCTGAGCTGACAGTTCAAGAGAACTTACGGATGGGCGCTTACGCAAGGGAAGATGGTTCCGCCGTTAAAAAAGACCTTGACTTTGTTTTTCGTATTTTTCCAATCCTGAATAAAAGGAAATATCAGACAGCAGGCACGCTGAGCGGTGGCGAAAGTCAAATGCTTGCCATTGCCCGAGGGCTCTTATCTTCACCAAAAATCCTCATGCTCGACGAACCCAGTCTTGGGATTGCACCGGTTTTAAGGGATGCCATCTTCCAAGTCGTCCAGCAGATTTATCAAGAAAGAGGATTGACCATTTTGCTCGTTGAACAAAATGCGAACTGGGCCCTTAGCATATGTTCTCGCGGCTATGTCATAGAAAATGGAGAGGTAACTCTCGAGGGAACAGGAAGGGAGCTGGCCGAAAATGAGTACGTTAAAAAGGCCTACTTGGGATACTAAGAGACCGACCTCCCCACTCCGTATTTTAAGGCAACAACAGATACCGGAAGGCGACCATGCATGATAAAAAATCTCAGATCAAGAACGAGATCAGAACGAAAATAGATCGCTCAAGGGACGAAGTTTTTCAAATGATTCAAAAACTCGTTCAGATACCCAGTGTCGTGGGTCAGGAGGGGGAGGCTCAGGAATGGATGGTCAAACTTTACCGTTCCGTGGGTTTACGAATTGACAGATTGATTCCCGATAAAACGAACCTGGTAAACCATCCCGCCTACTTCGAGATAGGCTTTCCCTACACTGAATCCCGCCCTAACATCGTCGGAATTCATCCTGGAACAGATCTTGGAAAATCCCTTATCCTTAACGGTCATATAGATGTGGTATCACCTGAACCGGTTGAAACCTGGAATGGAGAAAACCCTTGGAGCGGACGGACGGAAGGGAATCGGCTGTACGGACGCGGCGCCGCAGACATGAAGTCGGGCCTTCTTTCCAATTTCTTCGCCCTGAAGACGGTTCTAGACCTCGGATTAAAACCAAAAGGGAAGGTCCTTCTTGAGAGCGTCATCGAAGAAGAGGCAGGAGGGTGCGGCGGAACCCTGGCCCTTTTTTTGTCCGGATATAAGGCAGATGCGATGATCATCCCGGAGCCTTTAAACCTCCGGGTAGTGACCGCCCATCCGGGGATTAACTACTTTCGGATCAAGGTTTACGGAAAGACCGCCCATGCAGGCTGGTCTCATTACGGCGTCAATGCCATTGGAAAGTTGATGAAGGTCTATGAGCGTTTGATCCAGCTGGATCAGCAGCGGGCCGAGAGAAACCGGAACGATCTCTTTGAGAAAGAAACCGGGCGCTCTTGCAACCTCAATATTGGCACATTCAAAGCAGGAGATTGGCCATCCACGGTCGCTGGCTGGGCCCAGCTTGAGGCTCGCATCTCTTACCTGCCCTGGGAAAAGGAGGAGGATATAAAAAAGGAAGTCGAAGCGGTCGTCGAGGAAGTTGCTCATGGGGACGAATGGCTGAGGGAGCACTCGCCCCATGTCGAGTGGTTTGGATGGCGAGCCCAGCCCTGGGTACAGGATCCAGAAATACCTTTGATCCGTCAATTTCGCAAGACGGCCGCAGAAGTCCTTTCAGATATTCCAGAGATAACGGCAAGCACTGCAGGCTTGGATACCCGCTTTGGCTCCTTCTTCGGCGTCCCATCCTTCGTTTTTGGCCCCACGGGGGGACTCCTCCATTCGTCAAACGAGTACGTTGAGTTGGATTCAGTGATTAAAACGATCAAGGTTCTGGCCACTTTTATTGTTGACTGGTGCGATGTTGGATAACCTGGTCTATCAAGGTTGCATCTTTTCAACACTTCGTTTTATGATGAAGTTTGATTAGCATGCAAAAGCAGAAGAAACAATGAAAGGCTTCTTTAATAAAATTCCGAAGATCAATCTCAAAACGAAAACCTCTAAGGAAGAAACCATCCCTGACTCCGTCTATGTCAATAAGCAATTCTTTCAATAAATGGATGAAAACCTTAGATTCGATAGTCAACAAATCTATAAAACCTACCGCAGTAGATCGAATCACTGATGGAATGTGGGTCGTCAGTCCCCCAACTTATTAAGAGGAAAGGAGGTGGCTCAAGAATTCTTATCCTAGAGCAATTTCAATTTCTTAAGAAAGGAGGAAAATCTTATATGAAAAAAATAATCATCATACTTTTGTGTGCCCTGATCTCGTTTCTTTCCATCGGGGAAGAAGCGTCTTCAAAGGAGGATCTGAAAATCGGTTTTCTATTCAGTCTCACAGGACCCTTTGCTCCGGCAGGCGCGTTGGCAGGCTATAGGGGATCCATCATTGCGAGCGATATGATTAACGACCGTGGAGGTATTCTGGGAAAGTATAAAATTGTCCCTATAGTATCCGATGCACAGAGCAGTCCGGATGTCGCTCTTCGTGAAGCGGAACGACTGATCACCGTTGAGAAGGTTCCTGTCATTTTAGGTGTCTTTTCAAGTGCCATCGCTGTCCCCCTTGCACCTATCTGTGAGAAAAACAAGACCATTTTCTGGGTCATCATTGCTATTTCGGATGAAGTGGTGAAAGGAAGGCATCAGCACTATGTTTTCCGTGTTCAACCCATGGGTTCTCAGTGGGGTCAGAGTAGCGTGGAATTTATCAGCGAAGAATATGGAAGATTAGGATACAAAAGTCCTAAAGATGTCAAGACTGCTGTAATCTATGAAGACGGCCCGTATGGAGTCTCTGTATCCACAGCCAATCTTGAAAGAATCGAAAAATATGGAATGAAGCTAGTGATGAAAGAAAGCTATTCCCATAAAGCACAAGACCTCTCATCCCTCGTCCTCAAATTGAAAGCGGCCGACCCCGACGTAATCTTTCATACTGGGTATTTTCCGGATATCGTGATCTTCCTTCGTCAAGCTCGAGAATTGGGCTTGAAGACCAAAGCTATTATTGGACATGGGGCAGGCTACGCCAACTTTCTTCTCCTCGAAAAATCTCTCGGGAGGGAGATTATGAATTATGCTTATGATGTAGATCCAGCGCCTGCCCAGATCCTCGATCCTAAAAAGCTAAAAAAAGGCCTAGGCGAACTCAATTCAGAATTTCTGAAGCGCTATAATGAAAAGTTCCATGATCCAAACCCAACGACCCATGCGACTCAGGGGTTTGCTCATACCTGGGTTCTTCTGAATGATACCATTCCTCTGGCTGTCAAGAAATATGGGGTTCCTACAGCCGATAATATTCGAAAGGCTGCCCTTGAACTGGATATTCCGGAAGGAGGGACACCCGCAGGTTACGGTGTTAAGTTTGCACCTCCAGACCATCTTTTTGCAGGCCAGGATCTTCGTTCCTACCCTGCCGTCATGCAATGGGTTAATGGTAAAATTGAGATTGTTTGGCCAAAAGGAATGAAGACGGCCGATCCGAAACTTCCATTGCCTCAAGATTCCGTGTTTGCAAAGTAATATCTCTTTGTGAGGGCTGGGGTAGTTTGCTCAGCCCTCTCTTTCTCTTTAATCTTGGAGAATGAAATGTTGGAGACGATCAATGTCACCAAAAATTTCGGAGGCTTCAGTGCACTCAAAGAGGTCTCATTAAAATTGGAGGAAGGAGAACTCCGGGGACTGATTGGACCCAATGGCTCTGGCAAAACCACTCTTTTCAATGTGATCTCTGGCGTATTGAAGCCCAATGAAGGAGTCATTAAATTTCAGGGACACGATATTTCCTCTCTTTCACCCGACAAAATATGTCATTTGGGCATTGCCCGGACATTCCAAATCCCAAGGCCGTTCCAGAATATGACGGTTATTGAAAATGTGATGCTTGGAGTAATGTTTGGAGAACGAACTCAAGGGAAGGATGATCGTGATGCTTACAAGGAGGCCCAACATTTTCTGCTGATGGTTGGACTCCATGCGAAAGATCAAACCACACCGAATGAGCTGACCGCATCAGGACTCAAGAGGCTTGAATTAGCCCGTGCCATTGCAACCAAACCGAATCTCCTTTTAGCAGATGAATTCCTCAGCGGATTGAATCGAGAAGAGATTGACCAAGCCTCTAATATTCTTCGAAAAATCAGAGATGAAATGGGGATGACGATCTTATGGATTGAGCATATCATGAGTGCCCTGATGAACCTTGTAGATCGAGTTACCGTTCTGAACTACGGGGAGAAGATTGCCGAAGGAACTCCCCAAGAAGTCGCTGCAAATAAGGATGTCATCGAAGCCTACTTAGGCAAGGAAACCTCTGATGTTGCTACAGATTGAAGGGGTGAGCGCTTTTTACGGTAAACTGCAAGCCCTGGACCAAATCTCTATAACGATCCAAGAAGGGGAAACAACGATTATGGTAGGCCCTAATGGCGCCGGAAAAACGACCCTTCTTCGAACCATTTCAGGATTTCTGCATCCTGCCTCAGGAAAGATCCTCTTTAATGGAGAAAAAATCGATGACCTTGACCCCTATCGAATTGTTGAAATCGGAATTTCACAAGTACCTGAAGGGGGAAGGCTTTTCCCATACCTATCCGTCAAAGACAATCTAAGGATTGGATCTTTCCCCAAACAGGCCCGATCCGGATTCAAGAAATCTTTAGGGGAGGTTTATGAACTCTTCCCCATCCTGAGACAACGAGCAAATCAACTGGCGGGAACGATGAGCGGTGGAGAGCGTCAAATATTGGCCATCGCCCGAAGCTTAATGGCAAAACCGATCCTGGTCCTTCTCGATGAGCCTTCTACAGGGCTGGCACCCTTAATGGTGACCCACGTCATCAATCTTGCCAATGACATTAAGAAAAGAGGATATTCAATCCTGATGGTGGAGCAGAATGCGAGAAAGGCGTTGGAAGTCGCTGATCGAGCCTTCCTCTTAGAATCGGGCAGAGTTCAAAAGGAGGGAAATCGGCAAGCCTTTCTTGGCGATAACCACATAAAGAGGGCTTACCTGGGTATCTAACCTCAAGGAATAAGAAGATGGAACAACTCATCCTAAGTGCGACACTCAATGGTGTCCTCCTGGGGGGTGTATTGGCCTTGTTGGTTTTCGGGCTGAATCTCATTTTTGGAGTCGTTAAGATTATCCACTTAGCCTACGGCCAATTTGTCATGTTAGGAATGTACGTCATCTTTTTTCTCGTAACCACCTATAAGATGAACATCTTCATCGCCTCCATCATCTCTTGCATCATCCTCGGCCTGTTAGGAATTCTCCTTCAGATGATTGTCATCAATCCATTATTGAAATCACCTCGACTTAATCAACTCTTGGCCTTGGCCGGAGTTATTATCATCTTTGAGAATATGGCTATGGTCCTTTGGGGTGCGGATTATCGAGGTATAAAACTCCTTTTGCCTGTGATTCACTTTGGGTCCCTTTTTGTTAGAACTTCTTATTTGGTGGCTTTCATCGGGGCTATTCTTACACTCTTAGCACTCACTCTCTTTTTAAATAGAACGTATGTGGGTATTGCGATTCGGGCCACAGCCCAAGATCTTGACAGCATCCAATTGATGGGAATTAATCCCAAATGGGTCTATCTCATTACGCAAGCGACAGGAGGGATACTTTCCGGCATCGCTGCTTCTTTCTTCATGCCGATATACGCCGTCCATCCCCATTTCGGGTCTGCCTTTACCTTGATGGCATTCATCATTGTCATTCTTGGGGGGATGGGAAATTTTTTGGGGGGGTTTATCAGTGCTTTTATCATCGGAGTCGTCACCTCGATTTCAGCTGTCCTCACCTCTACAGAGATTGCAGATAGTATCGACTTGATCATATTCATCCTGATTATGTTGGTTCGACCTCAGGGCCTTCTTGGAATAAGGGAGAGCAGATGACCGCCAGATCATTTTTGAAAAGAAAATTTCTTTTTGTGATCCTCCTGTTGAGCATTTTAATCCTCCCTTTATTATCTCCGTCTCCTTATTTAATTCACATCATTACATTCATCTTTATCTGGTCTTACATCACGACGGTATGGTCCTATATGGGTCGATTCCACTTAGTCTCATTAGGCCATGGAGCCTTCTTGGGAATCGGAGCTTATATCTCCATCCTCCTCTTCAATGATTACAATATTTCCCCATGGATCGGGATGCTTTTGGGAGGGATGGGAGCCGCTTTGCTTGCCTTGATCCTCGGCTACGCTTGCTTCCGTTTTGGTGTGATCGGAGATTATTTCGCTCTGGTGACCTTAGCCCTGGGGGAACTCGTCGCTTTAATGATTGACGCTTTTCGTAATGTCACCGGAGGATCTCTTGGGATGACCTTAAAAAGTGTAGGGACTTCCTTTTACTATCTTCAATTTGAGAAGGAGATTTATTATTACTATATCTCCCTTCTCTTCCTCATATTCGGTCTTTTTCTCTGGCAGATAATAGATCGATCTCGAATACAGAAGGCTTTGCGTGCCATCGGAGAAGATGAAATTGCTGCTGCATCTATTGGAATTCGAATCGTTCGCTACAAGCTTTTTATCACCCTGATCAGTGCATTTTTAACGGCAACCGGGGGAGTCCTCTATACCCAATACATGACCTATGTTAACCCAGAGACCCTATCCGGCATGGGTGTGTCCCTTGCTATTCCATTTAAGGCTATATTAGGAGGGATGTTCCATGTATGGGGATCCACTATTGGAACAGCGATGATCGTATCCTTAGAAGAATATATTCGCATCATGTACGGAGCAAGATTCATAGGAATTTCTCAGGTTTTTTATGGAGCCCTTCTGGTGGCTCTCATCATCTTTTTGCCAAAGGGACTGTACGGAACCCTTTCCGATTATTGGCACAAAAGGAATGACAGAAGAGCGAGCAAAATTGAAGTGAGACTTTCTTAGACAGTAGAGAGGAGGATATGATGGATCAGAAAATTCATTCTTTTTTTTCTCCAAATAAAATTCTTTTGGGAATCGGAGCAGCTAAGGAGATTGGTAAAGAGACAAAGGCCTTGGGAGGAAGCAGGGTTTTGATGGTCACCGATTCGGGGGTGGTGAACGCCGGGCTCGTGGACCCATTACGGACAAATTTGGAGGAAGCGGGGTTGAAGGTTTT
>Ga0187784_10000283_pt1 | contig 36007 bp, 37 predicted proteins | sample 1015_SJ02_MP15_2_FD_132964 | JGI IMG/M metagenome (GOLD analysis project Ga0187784, IMG submission 132964) | Tropical peat soil microbial communities from peatlands in Department of Meta, Colombia - 1015_SJ02_MP15_20_MG | ecosystem: Environmental > Terrestrial > Soil > Wetlands > Peat | place... | reverse complement strand
CTTCCTGCTTCTCCTGCGACTGCCGCGTGCCCATTCCCATGAATCGATCCTACGGATTCGCCGCTTCCTCCACCAGAAAATTCGCGCGACAATGCACCAGGACTTTCACCACAGGCTGCTAAAGTGCAAGTGCGGCAAATGGTTTCTATCAGCGGTACAGGCCACGCGCCCGCACATAGTCTGCAACCGCGGCAGGGAGCAGATCTCGCGCCGCCCGGCTTCCCGTCGCACCGTCGCACCTCGCGCGAATTGCCTCTCGGATATCCGACGCGCTGATCTCCACATGCAAGCCGGGCAACAGATAGAAGGGCGCGCTCTCGCCCGCCGCATTCGCCAACTGGAATTCGCGAACCTCAATCCCCGATTCATTCCGCGCCCTCGCATCCTTCGATTTCAGATTCAATCCCTGTGGCAGCGCGGATTCGAGTTGTTCCAGCGCCTCACCGGGCCGCGAAGCGACGATCAGCGGCGCGACGAATGGAATTTCGGCCGCGCGATGCCAGCGCCGCAAACCGAAAAACGAATCGGCGCCCATCAGGCAATACAGCCCGCCATCCCTGCCGAGTCCGGCGCGCAGGCCCTGTAATGTTTCCAGCGTATAGTTTGGGGACCCATCCGGCTTCGGCGCATCGGCAAGCGAGATCGCAAAGCCCGGCTCGCCTTCGATCGCCAGTCGCGTCATGGCCAACCGGTCTTCGAAGCTGGCGGCAGATCCTTCCGGCTTCAGCGGCTGAGCACCCACCGGAGCGAACCACACCGCATCCAGGCGGAGGGCCTTCCGCGCCGCGCGCGCCACCGCCAAATGGCCCAGGTGTGGAGGGTCGAAGCTCCCGCCGAAAAACGCCAATCGCGCGCCTCCCGGCTCTGTCGCGCTTATCCGAACCTCGCTCTCCGGCTGCTCCATGGCTTCATCCTATCGTGACGGCTTCGCCGATTGGCGCTTGCGGAGACCGCGTCCGCTCGCCGTCGGCTAAAATGGATCAGCTACCGGTTCCCCGAGCGTCATTTCCACCATGCGCTATCTCCTGGTCTTACTCGCCCTCGCCGGTGTCGTCATCTCTACGATGGCGTTACGCATCCACTATTCGACAGCGACCGAACCCTGCTCCATCAACGATCACTGGGACTGCGGCATCGTCAACCACAGCTCCTACTCCGAGGTCGCGCACATTCCCGTCGCGGCGGTCGGTATTGCGGGCTATTTACTGATCGGAATTCTGGCGCTCCTGCGCCGGCGCATTCTGACCCTGGCGGCAGCCATCCTCGGCCTCGCCTTCGCGCTGCATCTCTCCGGCATCGAGCGGAACGTTTTGCAGGTGTGGTGCTTATATTGCGTCATCTCGCAGGGCATCATCGCGCTCATTACGCTGCTTGGCACCGCGTGGCTTATCGCGTATGAGATATCGAGGGCGCGCGTCCGCGAAAAGGCGGTTCAGAGTTCGTAGTTCGCAGTTCACAGATCATAGGTCGCGGTTCGGTTTGTGGTTCACAGTTCACAGCGGGCTTACAGAAGTTGGTGCTTCCGGCCAGGACTCAGAACCGGCGCGGAGCTGCAAACAGCGAATTGAGAACTAGGAACTTCGAACTGGGAAGCCGTCCCCTGCTCTCTCGCTCCTTTGCTGCCCGCATTGCTAAACTTGAATTATCGTCATGTTCAGGAATTGGTATGCGCGCTGGATGTATGCGTGGGAAACGCGCTTGACCATGCGCGACGAAAACCGCGTCGTGCGCCCGCTGGAGTGGGGCTTCGATTGGATCGCGCCCTTCCTCGAGGCAAATGGATTTGGCGGGGCCGTGCCCAGCCCCGACGTAATGCGCGATGACGCCGCTGCAGAGGCTGCGATGGTCCGCATCAACCAACTGCTGGTGCGCAACAGCCATCTCTTCTTCGGGTGCAAGCGCCCCACAGACTTTCGCCTCGAAGAGCGATTTCCGCAGCTCTATCCCACCAACGTGCGCCCGGAAACGCTCGCCAAGGATGCCGAGATCAAGCAACAAGCGGCCGCCGGCACGCTGCCCCGAGCGCAGCATCTCCGCTTCACATCGCCGGAGCGCACGCCCTACGCGGAGAACGACCTCGTCAGCGCCCGCTGGTATCCCGCGCCCGCACACAAAGACCCCGCGCGTCCGAAGCAGGCCATCGTGGTGCTGCCGCACTGGAACGCCGACGGCCTCAGTCACAACTCGCTCTGCAGGCTCTTCAACCGCATGGGCGTCTCGGCGCTGCGCCTCTCCCCGCCGTTTCACGATATTCGCCGCCCGACAGAGCTCGAACGCGCCGACTACGCTGTCAGCGCCAACATCGGCCGCACCATCTCCGCCGCCCGCCAGGCCGTCGTCGATATTCGCTGCTGTCTCGACTGGCTCGAGGAGCAGGGCTACGAGCACTTCGGCGTTCTCGGCACCAGCCTCGGCTCCTGCTACGCTTTTCTCGCCAGCGCCCACGACCCGCGCCTGCGCGTGAACGCCTTCAATCACGCGTCTACGGCGTTTGGCGACGTGGTCTGGGCCGGCCAAAGCACGCGCCACATTCGCCAGGCCGTCGAACAGGCCGGCTTCACGCAGGAACGGCTCTGCACACTCTGGTCGTGCATCAGCCCGGTCCGCTATTACGAGCGATTCAAAAGCGCAGAGGCGAACGGACCGGGCAAAGACGTCCTCGTCGTCTACGCCGACTACGACCTGACGTTTCCAAAAGAATACTCGCTGCAGGTCGTCGAGGCCTTCCGCCGCGACAAAATTCGCTTCGAGCCGCGCGTGCTGCCCTGCGGCCACTACACCACCGGCGAAACGCCTTACAAGTATCTCGACGGATGGTACCTGGGCTGGTTTGTCTACCGCGCGTTTAAAGCGCTGCGAAGAGAGACGGTGATCGGTGTCAGCACAAACGCGGCGTATGGTCCTTCACGCGAGGCCGAAGAGCAGGCCGCATTGCGATAGGTCCAGTCAACCAGCCTTTTGGACGTCAACTCGTATTTCGAAGCGATTCACACCCCTCGGTTGAACTCTCGCCTGAACTGCCGAGGTGTTCAGCCCTTGAACTGAGAACGGAAGAATCAGCTGGGCGGACGTAGAGGCCGGAGCGTCCTTCCGGCTCCTCTTGCCAAAAAGCGGTGTTCGAAAGTACGGCACCCTGACGCCGTATCGAAGAAAAGCAAGCACAACCACCCTCAGCGTCGGCATCGCTGTACCCATCAGGTATTTCATGAGAGCCGCACGCGTAACGTCTAAGGAAGCGGCGAATTGTTCGTCTGTCATCCCGGCGCTGTTCGCGCTTGGCTGAGTGGCGTGGTCGTAGTGCTCTTTGAGTTCACGGCCGAACTCAATAGCGAATGCCTCATCTTCGGGTGTGCGCTTCATAGCAGGTACAAGTCGATCGAAAATTCGTAACATAAGTTACGTATCTTATGTTACGATATAGCTGCTAGTATATTCTGGACAACATCGCATGGCAACAGGTGCAATTCCGAGCTACGGCAATCCCCCTCTTTCTGAAGTGGCCTTCGGGGTTCAATTTGCCGCGCTCCCGCTGCAAACCAGACACGTCGGCCAGTTCTGGACCGAGATCAAAGATGAGTACCCCTTGACCCAAGACTTTCCGCCGGTGCCGGATGTCGGGGAAGCACCTGGAGTCAGTCTTCTGGTCATGCCTCCTCTACGCCGCACATTCCTTGCGACATCCACGGCGGAGTTTGTCATACAGCTTCAGGACTCACGCTTTCACCACAACTGGAGAAAGCTCTCGCCAGCGACCGTGTACCCGAGATTTCATGTTGTATTCAAGGGCTTCCTTAAAGCTTGGGGACTGTTTTCGGATTTTGTGAAGCGGCAGGGTTTGGAGGAACCGAAACCAAGCCGATATGAATTGACGTACGTAAACGAGATAGAAGTTCTTGGATCGATCCGAATCGAGCAGGCTGTAAAGCTTTTCGATTGGAGGATAGTTAACGCCGGGTTCCTCCCGGAGCCCCAGGCGACAAATATCGCCTGGAGCTTCCTGATGCCGGATAACAAGGGCACCATGAACGTGAGCACGAATCGGTTGACGAGACCAGACGGGCGCGCGGCCGTCCTGCTAACGCTGGCGTGCTCAGGACCGAGCGCGAGCGAGAGCTACTCGCTCGACGAATGGTTCGAGACGGCCCATCAGTTTATTGTCCGCGGATTCACGGACCTTACAACGACGGAAGCGCACAACGAATGGAACAGGGAGATCTAGTGTGGCCACAGCAGAAATACTGAGGGACTTGTCGACAACGGTGACAGAGAACGCGACGCCAATCTCTGCGGACGTCCTCCCCGGCTCGACGCAGGAGTATGGGCCCACCCCAAACTCTATGAGGTCGCCGACACCTGTCTTTTTTGCGCCGCGGCAGCATGACGGGCTCACCACCTATTGGGGCGTCCTGCTTAGAGGAGTGGTGCGAAGCTTTTTCGCGCTTATCACAGGCCAGGATGCGCCCTCATTTGCTTCATCCGCGACCGGGAGCAATGCCTTCGCTTGGGAGCGCCTGAGCCTGGAGCTAATGCGATTCTCAAGCTTGAGGCCGAATTGGGACGGCGAAGGAGCAGAGCAGGTTCCACAAAAGGCCATCAACAATGCTGCGGTTCTTCTGTTTCTCGCCAAGTCAACGATGTCACAAGCGACGGTGGCCCAATGCCCAATGCCGTCGATCATCCCAGCCGTTGACGCCGGAGTGATCTTCAAGTGGATTCGCGAACCCAAGGAACTCAAGTGCACCGTCCGATCTGATTTCGTAGAGGTGGTCCGATGGAGATCGCCGGATGTGTACGACTCTGATGGATATTGGGAGGTTCCAATTCAAAGGGTAGCGGAGCACTTCAAATGGCTACTGCGGTAGTAATCCTAAAAGGACACCCCGTACCACACGAAGAGAAGATCTACCGGGCCCTCAATCCAAAGCACCTTGAGGACGGTCTTCCGGGCGAGAATCATTTCATAATGAAGCAGAACCATCCGCCTGGTGATGGGGTGTCAACCGGACTCGCCAGTCTGATCTCTCTGCGAGAATTGCGATCGATAGAGGCGCTTACCCAGCTCCTAGGCGCGAGCTTCGGAGTTGCGGAACTCTTGATATCAGAGGCGATCGCCCCTGTAGCCACATTAGGAATTACTGTCCTTCAACAAGATGATCCGTCTTGGGGCGCACATGCCGGAGCGCATGCAATTATCACCGGATATCAGGCCCTTAAGGGCAGAGAGGGAAAACGCAAGATCCAAGACTTTCAACGACATCTTGTTCGCCTCGCAAGAAGGCGCTACTACCCGTCAGGAAGCGACTTCGCAGTATCCGCCGAATAGACGAACCCAAGCCACCCTTCGCTAGTGCGCCCCGCTCAAATCCATCTTGAGGAGCTTGGCGGGATCGAGATACGCGTCCTGCCAGCGCACCGCCCAGTGCAGATGCGGGCCGGTGACGCGGCCGGTTGCGCCGCTGAGGCCGATGCGCTCACCGAGCGTCACGTGCTGGCCCTCCTTCACGAAGATGCGACGCAAATGCATCGAGATCGTGAACAGCCCCAGGCCATGATCGATGACCACGCAGTTGCCTTCGTAATAGAGTGGCCGCGCGAGAACCACCACGCCGCTGTTGCCGGCGCGCACCGGCGTGCCCGCCACGGCGCGAAAATCCATTCCCTTGTGTAAGCTGGCCAGCTTGCCGTTAAACGTGCGCCTCATGCCGAAGCTGCTCGTTGCAGGAGCCGTCACCGGCGCGCGAAAGTCGCCGCTCCACAATGGCTCCGCCGCGCTCGCCGCAAACACCTTCGCTTTCAGCTCGCCCTCGGCTTTGATTCGCGCCAGCTCCTCCAGCGGCGGCTCGACAAATTTGGGCTCGACCGTCAGTGTTTCCGTCGCGTAGTGCGCAGGATGAATCTCGACGCTGCGGCTCAGGTCCACCGCGCTTCCCCCAGCCTCACGGTCCACCAGCTTCAGCGTCGACGGACCAACGGCCGCTTCAACATCCACGCCGGCGAGGGCATACCAGCTTTTGGCGTCGCGCCCGCGAAAAAACTCGAGCTTTTGGCCCATCCAGCCGCCGTCGACAACCGCATCCGCCGGGGCATTCACGCAAATCAGCTCCGGCGATCCGGCGACAACAAACGCCGGTGTGAGCGTCAAGCTCGGCGCTTGCGCCAGTCCAGCCGCACACACGGCCGTTGTCGCGACCGACAGCGCGGCGCGCGCAACCGTCGCGCGAAGCTGCGAGAGACTCATCTGCACCAGGATAGAGGAGAAACGGCGGACTGGGCCCCTGACCGCGCGAATTCGTTTTCTTCGTTTCGTGGTTCCCAGGTCTCGAAATCGAGACCTGGGACACCCACGGTTGGTGCAGAATCAAGCATTCAGCGACCTAGGCCCGCGACACCATGAATTTGTATCACTGTTTCGGTCGCCCCTACGGGGCTCGCGGTATTAGAAGACGACCACGTCCCAGGGTTTTACCCTGGGCTATTCTCGTCCGTCCCTCCGGGACGGATGGCTGGCAGTCGGTACTTCTTCATGCTGTCAAAGACCTAGAAGCTTGAGTTCGGCTGACGATGACGTTTTAACTCTGTGCACCGTCTAACGTCCGGACGGCTTCCCCTTCGATGATGACACTCCAACGCACCCGCTTGGCGTTTGCTGTCGCTGCGATAACGGGCCTGCTTGTTTCTCCTGTGGCGAAAGCAGAGGGCAAGGCAGATTCTGCGCAGCCCACGCCTGTGCTTATCGAGGTCTTTACCTCGGAAGGCTGTTCCGATTGCCCGCCGGCCGATGCCGCGCTCGAGCAGCTCGACAAGCAGCAGCCGGTACCGGGTGCGCACCTGATAGTGCTCAGCGAGCACGTCACTTATTGGAATCATCAGGGCTGGAGCGATCCATTCTCGCTTGACGCCATCGATCTGCACCAGGACCAATATGTGCGGCATTTCTCGCTGCCCTCACCCGCCACGCCGGAATTTGTTGTTGACGGAGCCGAGGAGGTGGCCGGGTACGATCCCTCCAAGCTGGCTCAGGAGATTACTGGCGCCGCGGGAAGCTCGAAGCTTGCGATCGAAATCGGCGGCACGCAAATTGGCGGCGATGGCTCCGTGAATTTTTCAGTGAAAGCGGCGCCGGGACAGAAAGCGACATTGGTGGCAACGGTGGCTGAGAATGCCACGCAGTCGCAGGTCGCGCGCGGCGAGAACGCAGGCCGGACTCTGCACTATGTGGCAGTGGTGCGCGCGTTCAAGGAGTTTGGGTCGAGCTCTCTGGACGGGCGGCCGCTGCGCCTCTTGGGCTCCGATCTGCAGCGCGCAGAGAAAGACAACGAGCCATTGCGGCTCGTCGTCTTTCTCTACAATCCTTCGAATGGCCGGGTGCTGGCGGTTTCCCAGCAGGCCATCGGCCGCTGATCCTGAGTTATTTGTCGTGCTTCTGGTTGTAAATCTTGCGGCTCATTTGGTTCTGTTCTTTGTTGACCTGCGCTTTTTCCTGCCCGGTCAGCTTGCCGCCGTTGCCGGCGCGGTCGGCGCGAACCTGCTGATTGATGCCTTGCTCCTTGTTCTCATCGCGGGCTGCCTGGCCGGCTGTCATGCTTCCGTTGCGGACGCCGTTGGCAATGCGCTCCTGCTGGCGCTGCTGGCGCTGACCCACTTCGCTCTTGCCATAGTTCACCTGTGTGCCATTGTGCTTGTCCTGGTAGATCGAGTGGCTCAGGTTGTTCTGCTGATGATTGATCTGCTGCCGCTCCTGCTGCGTCAGCTTGCCGTTGTCGCCGGCGCGGTCGTCCTTCACTTCGCGGTTGATGTTGGCTTCGCGCGATTCCAGGTTCTTGGTCTCTCCCGCCGTCAATTTGCCTGAGTCGATGCCATTGGCAATGCGGTCTTGCTGGTTCTGTTCGCGCTGATGAATTGTGGGGGCGGGCTGGTTGGGCTGGGTTTGCGGTTGGCTCTGTTGAGCAAAGGCCGGTCCCGAGGCGATCAGGGCGGCCACGGCGAGCATTGTGATTCTGTGCTTCATGTGGTTCCTCCACGGGCCTTTGGGATTGTGTTGCCGGCCCATGTCACCACCAGACCCGGCTTGCAAAAAGTAGTTGTGTCGCGTACGAATTTATTGCAACCAAAGTGCGGTCTGGTGCGTCGTACATCATTCTCCCTGCGAATTTACCGGCGCGAATGCAACTTTTGTTGCATGCCGGTGTTCGATGGCGTCACGCTCAGCGAGCCGCTGCCGGATCGGGCTGCGAATGTGCGGCCTTCCACGCGGCGACACGATCCTCTATATCGGTCAGCACATCGGCCGTGATGTGCTGGCCGATCGTCTGGCGGTTGGCTGCGTATTTCTCCTGGTTCCGCCCCTTCACGCTCGCGGCGAGGTCCAGCCAGAAGTAGGCTTCGACATCGTTGTGCGCAACTCCCTGGCCCAGGGAGTACAGCAATCCAAGCGTCGCCTGTGCGTCCGCGTCACTCTGATCGGCCGCTTTGCGGTACCACGCAGCCGCCTGCACCATGTCGCGCGGAATCGCTTTGCCCCCGCCGTCGCGGTAGAGCGCGGCCGGGTGCATTTCTGCGGTAATGCTGTTCCCATCCGCCGCCTTGCGGTACCACGCCGCTGCCTCTTGGTAGTCCTCGGCGATGCGCGCCTTGTCGTGCTCGATCGCGGTCGCCCGCGCATACTGCTCGCCCACGGCCACCTGTGCCGCAGCGTCGCCGGCATTGGCCCTGGCCAGCAGGGATGGGTCGATGACTGCGGTGGAAACCGCGGGCGGAGCCAGAGTCTGCGCCGCGGCAGAAAGCAGCGCACCCAGAAACGTCGCAACTGCAGCTGCTTGTTTGCTTCGTATCGCCATAAGCGCTTCGCGCATCTGCCTCTGAAGACTTGCTTCCAGTGTACCCACTCGGCGCACGGCAGAACGGCCGCAGCGCGAAGAACGGCCGCAGAAAGTTTCCCCTCCATTGCGGTTCTTCTCTTGGCAAAAAACCTGCGGCCCCGCGTTGCTTCGGCGCTCTGGGGCGAGCGCAGGGCGGAAAGGCCGCAGGCAGTGCAACCCCAATGGGGAGGGCTGCAATGAATTCGAGCCGGTTGGTGAGGCTCAAAACCCGTAAGAAAGCGCAAACGCAAAACGCGCGCGCGCATCCAAGTTCACGGGCACGGACGGTAGAGTCGGTGAAGCGCCGATATGGCCGGCAGCCTGGAGCATTCCGGCATCGAGGTTGAGTTTGACTTTGGGCGAGGGAACGATGCGAATGGCATACACCTCCGACGTGGGGATGTCGAAGATGCCGGCCGTGGCCCCGCTGGTCAGAGTCACGAGAATATTCCGCGGCTGCTGGGCGACTTCGGAGCCGAGAATGATGGTGCTCTTGCCCGGGCCCGTGAACACCCATGCCAGGGCGCCAAAGCCGCGCGCCGTCATGTTGGGAGCGTTCCCGCCCAAGCCCCAAAGCGAGGCATTGGTGCCGCGCACGCCGCCGCTAAACAGCCAGGGCACTTTTTTGGTAATTTGTGTGACGACCTTGGTCCCTACCAGGTAGACGTCGGCGTTCCGGGTGGTCTGCTGTCCCGAGGAAATACTCAGGGCGGTGTGCAGAGCGTCCGAGTTTACCCCGTCGCCGACCATGTTGTCGGTAAAGCGGCCAATGACGCCGACCGAGATCGCCGGCGCCCACTTGGTCTTGCCGGCGTTTTCCGGAACCAGGTTCACTTTGGCGTGAACGATGTTGATCTCGCCAGTCCAGAGAGGGCTCAGATTGACGGCATTCACATTGTCCGAGCCGCCGCTGTGGGCCTCGAGTGTGTAGCCGAACTCCAGGCGCTTGGCCGCTCCTTCGGTGATGGAGAACGTGCTGTAGTCGCCGATCACCGGGCCTCCGGCCAGGAAGTGGAAAGCAGCCGACGGCTTGCCAAATCCATTTGCCGGCGAGGCGGCGGTGGAGGCCAGCGGCGTAACGAAGACGCCGGTGGGTCCCTCGTACCCGAGGCTTTGGGCGCCGTCAACAGATGCCATGAGACAAAAGGCGGGTATTAAGAGTGACACAGTCCAAATTCGTTTGACAGAAATCGTAAGACAAAGCGGTAGTAGGTTCATGCTGGCTTTCTCCTTAAGATGGTGCAGGTGAGGCGTCCCTAAAGGGCCGATCGCGCCTGTCTCGCCCCAGGCGGGCGTACAGCGCGGCGATCGCAAGCGCGCGGGCCGTTGCACACGCATCGCTTGTGAGCCAGGATGGCTCATTCCCTGCCGTTGCATCGCGCCTGCGCAACGCACGGAAGACGCCGGCCTTACGACACAAGACCACGTTCGCCGCCGCAATGCCCAGGGCGCGGAGCTATGAATCTTGCCAATTCAAAATTGGACCGTGTGAGTCCATAAATAATTGGCAGGAGGCATTCTAGGACGCACATGGACCGCTCTCTGTGATGCCGCATACACGCGCGTGTGATAGCGCGATCTGCCGGCGCGATTCCTCCTTGATCGCACGGCGAGGAGAATTTGGGTCCTGTTCTGCGCGTGCAGCTCGCGCCTTGCCTTGCTGTTTCGTGGCATTCGCCCGCACCCGTCGCGCCAGTTCATGACGTAGAATTCCTCTATGACCGACCGCATGCCGCTCCCGCTTGCTCAAGCCGATCCCGAGGTCGCAGCCGCCATCGATCACGAAACCCTTCGTCAGCACGAAGGGCTGGAGATGATTGCCAGCGAGAACTTCGTTTCGGAAGCTGTGCTGGAGGCGGCCGGCTCGGTCTTCACCAACAAATACGCCGAAGGCTACCCCGGCCGGCGCTACTATGGCGGCAACGAATACTCCGACATCGTGGAGAACCTGGCCCGCGATCGCGCGCGACAGATATTCGGCGGCGAGCACGTCAACGTGCAGCCGCATTCCGGCTCGCAGGCCAACGCCGCGGCCTACGCAGCCGTGTTGCAGCCCGGCGACACCATTCTCGGTCTCGAGCTCTCGCACGGCGGCCACCTGACTCACGGCCACCGGCTCAGCTTCAGCGGCAAGCTCTATCGCACGACGTTCTATCATGTGCGGCGCGACACCGAAACCATCGACTACGACGAAATGGAGAAAGTCGCCGAGCAGGAGAAACCGAAGGCCATCATCGGCGGCGCCAGCGCCTACCCGCGCTTTTGGGACTTTGCGCGCATGCGCCAGATCGCCGACAAAGTGGGCGCGACTTTCATCTTCGACATGGCGCACATTGCCGGCCTGGTGGCCGGCGGCGTTCACGATTCGCCGGTGCCGCATGCGCACATCACTACGACTACAACGCATAAAACTCTGCGCGGGCCGCGCGCCGGCCTCATCCTCTGCGGCAAGGACTACGCCGTAGGGCCCAAGCCGGAAAACACCATCGGCAAAGCCATCGACAAGGCGGTTTTTCCCGGCCAGCAGGGTGGACCGCTGATGCACATCGTGGCCGCCAAGGCGGTTGCCTTTGCCGAGGCGCTGCGTCCCGAGTTCCGCGACTACGCGGCGCAGATCGTCGCCAACGCCAAGGCCCTGGGCGAGGGGCTCCGTGGGGCAGGCTTCCGGTTGGTTTCCGGTGGCACCGATAACCACCTCCTGCTTGTCGATGTCTTCCAAAAAGGCATCCTCGGCAACGAGGCGGAAGTGGCGCTCGGCAAGGCCGGAATCACCGTAAACCGGAACTCCATCCCCTGGGACACCAACCCGCCGCTCAAGTCTTCGGGCATTCGCGTGGGCACGCCCGCCCTCACCACGCGCGGCATGAAGGAGCGCGAGATGGGCACCATCGCCGCCTGGATCGCCAAAGCGCTCGAACAACGCAAGGACGAGGCTGCGCTGGCGCGCATTCGCGGCGAAGTGGCGGAAATGGCCAACCAATTCCCGCTTTATTCCTGGCGGCGCGCGCCGATGGCGGTGAGTGTGTAACCGACCATCGGTCTTCAGCCGGGCCGATCCGCCGCAGAAATACGCCGAACGCTCTGTGAAAAATCGATGCGCCGGCGCGCCCTCGTGTGCAAGAATGCCGGAGTGCGTTTCAGAATTTGGTTGAGCGTGGCGGACACTGTACTGTTTCGGGACACTCAACCCCGCCAGCCATCCAGGAGGTTCTCATGAAGTCGATACAGTTTGCCGTTGCAGCATGGCTCGCACTCGTTTTCCCCGTTTTTGCGCAGCAACCACAGGGGAGTCATCCTCCCATTCCGAAGCATGGGCCTGCGCCTTCCCATGGCGTCCCCGTAGCGCCCGGACCGAACCGCAACTTCAGCGACCAGCCCGGCCACCCCAATGTTCCCCACGTCGACAAGGGCAAGGTCTGGGTCGGTCACGATACCGGCCCCAACGATCCCGCTTACCATCTCGACCATCCATTTGAGCACGGCCACTTCACCGGGGGTTTCGGCCCCAAACATCTTTGGGTTCTCGCGGGCGGTGGTCCTAGCCGGTTCTGGTTCAACGGATGGTACTGGGCGGTTGCCGCGGCCGATCTCGCCTTCTGCGCGGACTGGCTCTGGAACTCGGATCAAATCGTCATCTATGAGGATCCGGACCATCCCGGCTGGTATCTCGCCTACAACGTGCGTCTCGGTACGTATGTGCACGTCGAGTATCTCGGCACATAAGCACGATGGATCGAGCCCGGCCTTGAGCCGTTAACGTGCTGCGATTCTCACGCAGGAGAACCAGTAAGTCGATTTAATTCCGCTTACGCCGGTTCCAGAGAAGATCTACGCCTGAGAGGAGTGTGCTAGGTCGGCGGCTTCCTGCCGGCCGCTTTGACTTGATAGGTGCCATTCCGGCGCATAGCAACCCTGGAATCGCAATAAGAGCTTTCAAGAATCGCCGCTTTGAGTTATCCTTGCAATTATGGCGATCGAAAACATTCTCACTCAATTAGACTCGGAAATAGCCAGGTTGCAGCAGGCACGAAAGCTGCTGGCCACCATCGGGAACATAACCTCCACGTTGGCCGGGCGCAGAACCGCAAAGGCGGCTGCGAAAGCCAAGCCGGCAAAGAGGCGCAGAATCAGCGCTGAGGGGCGCAAGCGCATCGCCGAAGCGCAGCGTAAGCGCTGGGCCGCACAACGCGCCAAGGCCAAGTCTAAAGCGTAAGTAAGGACTGCCAAAACTGAGTTTCTCTTGCGAAGAGCGGTCCCATTGGATCGCGGTGCGGTCTTGTCTCTTTCCTCCTTCCGTCGTCTCGCCCGGCTCCTTCAATTCTCCCACCCTCGATCGCACATGGAACCTGCGCATACCGTGCCTTCGCGTCCCGCACATTCCCATAATTCTCGTGCGGCCTCTTGACCTGTCTAAAGGTATAGGGTTCAAAGTAAGGTGGGACGATGTTCACGGTCACCCAACTCGCCCGCCGGTGCGGCATGGGCCGCACTGCGCTTCTTTACTACGAATCGATCGGTTTGATGCCCCGTCCGCAGCGCAGCGGCGGAAACTATCGCGTTTACGGTGACGCCGATCTGCGGCGCCTGCTGCAGATTCGCGCCTACCGTGACGCGGGCCTGAAACTCGAAGATATCCGTGCCCTTCTGAACGCCGGTTCGGAACTGCGCACGGGCGGCGCCGCGCAAGTGCTGCAAAGGCGTTTGCTGGAACTGGACGCCGAAATCGGAACTCTGCGCGCGCATCGGCAGGCGATCTTCAAGCTGCTCGAGCACAAAGCGCTCGGAAAGGCAAAAACTATGACCAAGCAAAAATGGACTGCCATCATGCAGGCGTGCGGCTTCACCAGGGAGCAGATGCACGCCTGGCACGCCGAATTTGAACGCTCCGCTCCCGCGGAACACCAGGAATTCCTCGAATTCCTGCACATTCCAACAGAGGAGATCACAACCATCCGCGAGCAGAGCCGCACCGGCTTCTGACTGCCGATGCCGCACGATCATGGGTGCCCCAGGTCTCGATTTTGAGACCTGGGGACCTGAATTGCGCAGTTCGGAATTCCTGCGGTCAGAGGCCTATCGCGGCGCCGTCATCACCAGCATGCGCGGCTCGGTCATTCCGTCGATCGCGGCGCGCAAGCCTTCGCGTCCCAAGCCGGATTCCTTCACGCCGCCATAGGGCATCGGGTCGAGCCGCCAGCTCGGCGTGTCGCCCACAATCAGCGCGCCCACTTCCAGCTCGCGATACGCCGTGAGGATGCGCCCAGAATCGCGCGTCATCAGTCCGGCCTGCAGTCCGTACTTCGAGTGATTCACCGCGGCCAGCGCCTCCTCGAAATCGTCGTACGGCTCGATCGCCGCGACCGGCCCGAAGATCTCTTCGTCGCGCACCTTCATGCCCGGCGCCGTCGCCGTCAGAATCGCAGGCGCGATCGTCGAGCCCTTGCGCTCGCCGCCCGCAACCAGCTTGGCGCCGCCGTCTACGGCCTCTTTCACCCACGCTTCCACGCGCTCAGCTTCGCTCAAGCGAATCATCGGTCCCACTTCCGTCGCTTCGTTCGCGGGATCGCCTGCCGGCAGTTTGGCCGCCAGATCCATCACCTTCCACAAAAAACTCTGAAAGATGCTTCGCTCCACGAAGACCCGCTGCACGCTGATGCACGATTGCCCGGAAAAACTGAAGGCCGCATGAACCGTCCGCAGCGCCGCGTCGTCCAGGTCCTGCCAGTCGCTGTGCACCACCAGCGCGGCGTTGCCGCCCAGCTCCAGCAGCACGCGCTTGCGGCCGGAGTGCGCCTTCAGCTCCCAGCCCACCTTGGCCGAGCCGGTAAAGCTCACTAGCTTGATGCGGTCCTCCTTCTCCGCCAGCCATGCGGTGTCGGCATTCTCGAGCGGCAGCACCGCCAGTGCTTCCTCGGGCCATCCCGCCTTCAAAATCACCTCGCCCAGCGCCAGCGCCGTAAACGTCGCCTGCGGCGCAGGCTTCACAATCAGCGGGCAGCCGGCGGCCATGGCCGGCGCCGCTTTGTGCGCCACCAGATTTAGCGGAAAATTGAAGGGCGTAATCGCCAGCACCGGCCCAATGGGAAATCGCTGCACCAAACCCCATCGCCCTTCGTTGCCTTCCGTCAAATCCAGCGGAATGCTCTCGCCGCCCAGCCGCGCTGCCTCTTCCGCGGCGGTCTTGAAAGTGAGCACCGCGCGATCCACCTCAACCCGCGCCAGCCGCACCGGCTTGCCCGCCTCGGCCACCATCAGTTGCGCGAACCGCTCCTTCTGCTCGATCAGCGCCGCCGCCACGTCTTCCAGGATTTCCCGCCGCTTCCACCGCGGCAGGCCGCGCGTGCGCCGCATGCTGACTACGGCATGGTGCACGGCCTGGCGCGCGTCAGCTCGCGTCGCTACCGTCACGCGTCCCACCAAACCCTGGTCCCACGGCGAGCGCACCTCCATCGATTCGCCGTCGGTCCACTCCTTGCCGCAGAGCAAAAATCCGGTCTGCGAACCCGGCCGCATCTTCATGGTCCTGCTCCTGTCACGATGACTCTACGCTCTTGATGGTAAAGCGGCTGGGTAGGGACTGTCCGCCGCGTCTTTGGCGCCTGCTCAGGCATGGCCGGAATCGAAACTCTCATCCCGCGAAATGATTGTGCCGAATTCAACCCCCGCCGCCCGCCGAGTGAGGTATAGTTTCTGCAACTCAAATTCGGACTCACTCGGCTTCACCAAAACTCGCGCAGCAAAGGAACCGATCATGCCCGACGCACCCGACAGTCAGACTCCGCAATTCATCCCGCCGCAGCCAACTGCCCAGCCGGTTCCACCCTACCAAGTGCCACCCTACCAACCGGTCGTGGCACCGCCGCCCAAGCAAGGCTCCAGCGTCCTCAAGATTGTCTTGATCATCACCGCGGTCTTCGCCGGCATTGCCGCGATCGGGGCCGGCATCGTCGGCTACGGCGTTTACAGGCTCGCCAAGGCCGTCAAAATGAACACATCGCAGCCGGTCACGGCAAGCGATCTGGGCGTCGCCATCTATCCCGGCGCCGTGCAGGGCAAGGGAGGCATGCGCATGACCCTGGCCGGCAAAGCGATGACGACGGCCAACTTCCTTACACCCGACTCCAAGGACCAGGTCATGGCCTTCTACCAAAGCAACCTGGGTCCGGCCGCGCAATCCACCACCAACGCAAATGGCGAATCGTTGGTCTTGATAAAGGGCCCCGGCGAATCGGTGGCGGTGACTGTCTTGCAAAATGCGCACAATGGGAAAACGCAGTTCGTCATTGTGCACACCGCAAATGCGTCATCATCAAACTCGCCAACGAACTCGACCACTACGTCGACCAATCCATAGCCAACGGCGCAGTTCTTCGCTAGGGGCTTGCGCATGACCTGATTGCCGCCGCCCGTGCGGTACACTCCTTGAATGATTCACGACGGCCGCAGCCGCAGACTCCCCTTCGATCCCAAAAGGGCCATCGCGCACCTGCGCGCAGGCGATGCCAAACTGGCCGCGCTCATCGATCGCGCCGGCCCGTTCACTCTGCAGCTCGATCGCTCGGCCTCGCCCTTCGAGTCCCTGCTCGAGTCGATCCTTTATCAGCAGCTCCACGGCAAAGCCGCGGCCACGATTCATCGGCGCGTGCGCGATTACTTCGGCGGCGATCCCACGCCGCAGCTCCTTCTCTCGACGCCCGACGAGCCGCTGCGCGCCGCCGGCGTCTCCGGCAACAAGATCAAAGCTCTCCGCGATCTCGCCGCGCGCACCATCGACGGCACCGTGCCCTCCCACGCGGCCATTCTCAAGATGTCCGATGCCGACATCGTCGAGCGCCTCACCGAAGTGCGCGGCATCGGTTCCTGGACCGTGGAAATGCTGCTCATCTTCCGCCTAGGCCGTCCCGACGTGCTGCCCGTGACCGACTACGGCGTGCGCAAGGGCTTTGCGCTCACCTTCCAGCGCGTGCCCAAGTCGCGCCCGCTCGAAGCCGCTGACCTGCCCAAACCCGACCTCATTTTCAAGCGCGGCCAACGCTGGGCGCCGTTCCGCTCCGTGGCTAGTTGGTACCTATGGCGCGCCTGCGATCTGGCCAGGAGCACTGAACCCGCAGGGCGCTCCAGCCGATAACTCTACCGGCGATGGCCGTAGAATAACCGGAGCGGCCCGAAATCGGTTTCGACGCTCGCAAACGGATTCATCATGCCTTCAGGCAAGCGCTTCATTTGCATTCACGGCCACTTTTACCAGCCGCCTCGCGAAAACCCCTGGCTGGAGACGGTAGAGATTCAGGACTCGGCGGCCCCTTACCACGACTGGAACGAACGCATCTGCGCCGAGTGCTACGCGCCCAACGGCGCTGCGCGCGTGGTGAACGCCAAAAACCAGATCGTGCGCATCGTCAACAACTATGCGCGCATGAGCTTCAACTTTGGCCCCACGCTGCTCAGCTGGCTGAAAGACAACGCGCGCCGCACCTACACCATGATCCTGGACGGCGAGAGGCGCAGCCGCGACCGCTACCGCGGGCACAGCTCGGCCATGGCGCAAATCTACAGCCACATGATTATGCCCCTGGCCAACACCCGCGACCGCATCACGCAGATCCGCTGGGGCATTGCCGATTACAAGGCGAACTTCGGCCTCAAGCCCGAGGGCATGTGGCTGCCTGAGACCGCAGTCGACTCGGAAACCCTCGATCTGCTCGCGCAAAACGGCATCAAGTTCACCGTGCTCGCGCCTCACCAGTGCAAGCGCATTCGCCCGCTCAAGACCGTCGAAGGCAAGAAGGCCGACGCCGGCGAAACCAAAGCCGCGGGAGCCGAGGGAACAAAAAAATCCGAAGCGGAATGGACCGCGACGCCCGACGCGTCCGTCGACTCCACGCATCCTTATCTCGTGCGCTTTGCCTCCGGCGCCTCGATCGCCGTATTTTTTTACAACGGTTCGTTGGCGCGCGCCATCGCCTTCGAAGGTCTGCTCAACTCCGGCGACAACCTCGTGGGCCGGCTCAAGTCGGGCTTCAAAGACTCCGCGCAGCCGCAACTGGTTCACGTCGCTACCGACGGCGAGTCCTACGGGCATCACCACAAGCACGGCGATATGGCTCTGGCCTATGCGCTGCGCCTCCTCGAAAAAGACAAAACCGTCAAGCTCGCCAATTACGGCAGCTATCTGGCGCAGTTTCCTCCGGAGTTCGAGTGCGAAATCGCGGAAAACACGTCGTGGAGCTGCGTGCACGGCGTCGAGCGCTGGCGCTCCAATTGCGGCTGCAATTTCGGCAAACCTGGGAACCAGGCCTGGCGCACGCCTCTGCGCAAAGCTCTCGACGAGTTGCGCGACGCGCTCGTTCCCCTCACCGAAGCGGAGAACGGCCAGCTCTTCAAGGATGTTTGGGCGGCGCGAGATGCCTACATCCAGATCGTCCTCGACCACGGCGCCGAGTCTCAAGACCGCTTCTTCGCCGAGCACCAGGCGCACGCGCTCTCCGCAGCCGAACGCGTGCGCGCGCTCGAGCTGATGGAGATGCAGCGCCACGCGCAGCTCATGTACACCAGTTGCGGATGGTTCTTCGACGACATCGCCGGCATCGAATCGGTGCAGATCGTCGCCTACGCCGCACGCGTGCTTCAGCTTGCCGAGCAGGTCCTCGGCGATCGAGCCGCGCCGCTCGAGCCCGCCTTTCTGGCGCGCCTTGCCGAGGCCAAATCCAACGACCCCAATGCCGGCGACGGCGCCAAGATCTACAGAAAATGCGTCGACACCATGGAGCTGCATCTCGAGCAGGTGGCCGCCCACTATGCCATCAGCTCGGTTTTCTCTTCGTTTTCCGACGAGACCCGGCTCTTTTGCTACCACGTCAGCCGCATCTCCTATGAGATCTATACCTCCGGCCGCGGCCGCCTCGCTCTGGGACGCGCGCACATCGCCAGCCTCATCACCGGCCACGCGCAGAGCTTCTCCTTCGCCGTGCTTCACTTTGGCGACCAGAACATCACCGCTGCCGTCAAAGCCTATGAGGACGCCGACGCGGTCTCGTTTGCAGCCTTTGCCGCCGAGGCCGCCGGACACGTCCAGCGCGCCGACTTTCCCGAGGTGATTCGCCTCCTCGACCGCTACTACGGCCACGCCGATTACTCGCTTACTTCGCTCTTCACCGACGAGCAGCGCCGCATTGTCGACGTGATTCTCAACTCCACGCTCTGGGATATCGAGAACTCGCTCACCACCATCTACCAGGACCACGCCAGCCTGCTGCACTATCTCTCGCAGGCGGGGCTGCCCAAGCCTCCCGCGCTCAACCTCGCCGCCAGCTTCGCCATCAACGCCGGCTTGCGCCGCGTGCTTGAAGGCGACCCAGTGGACCAGGCGCAGTTGCGGTCGCTCCTCTCCCTCGCCAAGGCGGACCTAGTTCCCCTCGACACCGCGACCCTTCTCTACAACGCCGATCAGCGCATGAAGCGCGCCATGCTCGAGCTGCATATGTCGGCGGGCTCGCTGGAAATGCTGGAAAACGCGCTGCTGCTGGCGCGCACCCTCGCCGAGCTGCCCTTCGAGCTGAATCTCTGGCAGGCGCAAAACGTCTGGTACGAGATTTTGCGAACGCCCAGCCAGGCGCTGGCCGCGCTGCAACCGGAAGACCGCCCGCGTTGGGAAAAAGAATTCGACGAGCTTGGCGAATGCCTGGGAATTGATACGGAAGCCATTCGCGCCGACGACGAACTGGCCACCGCCGCTGCGGACTGAGTTTTGCGAATCGGTGGGGGCACGCCAGTCGGATTAGAAAAAGGTGTACGAAAGGCATAGGGATCGAAAGGCCTCCCTCAGGGGCTAAAGCCCACGTTCGATTGGTGTATTTTGCGGCACGAGGCCCAGAGGGCGCCCCGTCGTGCCCTTTCACGAAACCCCACACCATTTGCTAATTGGCTCTAGTCGCTGACTCGCTGACTCGCTGACTCGCTGACTTGCTGGCTCGTTTTCCGCAGCTTTCCGTCTTTCAGCACAAACCGTTCCCCGCGCCACACAATCGTGTCGCCCGCGAATCCCGCCGCCCACAGCCCCATCGCGATCAGGTCGCGTACCGGGAGCAGCCACAGATTCTCGATCACCTGACGATCGCCTAGCACTGCGGCGCCCACCGTCATGGCTTGCGCCAAGCGAAGGAAAAAGCTCAGCCCCAGCAGCCACAGGCTCACCGGGCCCCCTCCGCTCGCCAGCACGTTGAGCAGGGCCCAGCCCAACCCATGCGTGAAGACCAGCCCCGCGTAACCCGCAGGCCGTGCACCGCGCACAGTGCGAAACCACCGCACCTGGTGATCGAAAAACTCCCGCCATCCGTACGCCGGCACGCTGGTCTCCACAACCTCCGCGCTCAGCTCCACGCGATAACCGGCCTGCGCAATGCGCGCGCCCAATTCGTAATCGTCGGCGAGATATTCCACTAGAGGCAACAAGCCGCCGGCCTTTTCCAGCGCCTCGCGGCGCACGGCAAGCGTCGAGCCCAATCCGTAGTGCACGCCTCCTTCGAGCAGTTTCGACAGCAGCACCCCCGGTGCGAATTCCGTGGCAATGGCGAGCGCCTCAAGCCGCGAAGGGAGCGTGCTGTGAGCGCGGCCGCGAAAAAGCGCCGTCACCAGGCCGACTCGGCTCGAAGCGCCTCCGTTTTGATGAGTGCGCGCTTGAAGGGTACGGGCTTCAGCCCGTACGTCCGCCGCAGCGAAAGATGACGGGGCTTTAGCCCCTGCGGCATCCTCTTCCGTCGCGAAGCAACCCATCACCCGCTCCAAATACCGCGGGCCCACCGTGATATCGGAGTCGTTGATCAGCAGGAATTCGTAACGCGCGTGTTGGGCGAGCTGCACCAGCGTGCTCACCTTGCCGTTCGCACCCAGCCGCTCCGGGCACTCGACGAGCCGGACCGCCTTCTCCGGAAACTCGCTCTTCAACTGCTCCACTGCCGCCGCCGCCGGATCGTCGCGCGACCCGATGCCGAACAGCAATTCGAATTCGCCCGCGTAGCTTTGCCGGCAATGGCTGCGGAATGCGTCGATCATGCCCGGGTCGAGGCCTCTGAGGGCCTTCAGAATACTCACGCCAGGCGTGAAGACCGGCAGCGGCGCACGCCGCGGGGCGAGAAAAACCCGCGCCGCCGCGAGCGACGCCAGAAAGTATCCCAACCCAGCCACGGCCAGCGCCGTCGTCGCGATCTCCACGGCCTGCGCCAGGGCGTGCGGCATAAAAGCAGTGTACAGAGAACAGCGAACAGCAGACAGCAAACAGCTAACAGGAGGCAGCGAACAGCAGTCGATGTGCGAGATGGTTGGAATATCAGACTAATTCTGAACGGCCGTCAGCTGCTTGCTGTCTGCTGTCGGCTGTTTGCTGCTTCACTCATACCGCAGCGCTTCAATCGGATCCAGGTTCGACGCCTTCCATGCCGGATAGATCCCGAACACCAGCCCGATCGCGCAGGCAACCACAAACGCCACCAGCACCCAAGTGAACGACAGCGCGGCGTGCAAGAACGAAACCGCGTAATGCAGAATCAGCGTGGCCAGCGCCCCGGCGAGAATCCCCAGCAGGCCGCCGACCATGCAAAGCGTCACCGCCTCCAGCGTGAATTGCATCAGGATGTTCTTCCTGGTCGCTCCGATCGCCTTGCGCACGCCGATCTCGCGCGTGCGCTCGGTTACGCTCACCAGCATGATGTTCATCACGCCCACGCCGCCCACCATCAGGCCCACCGTGGATACGGCGACCATAAACAAAAACAGCGCGCCGGTCAGCTGATTCCACAGCCGACTGATCGCATCCGGGCTGACGATGACGAAATTGTCGTCTTTCTGCACCGTCAGCTTGCGCCGCACGCGCAGAACCTCGCGCAGCTCCTCGGTCACCAGCGCTTTATTGGCGGGGCTGTCGTATTTCACAACAATCCAGAAATCGGTGACCTCGGGATGAAGCTTGCGGAAAGTCTCCAGCGGGAAGAAGGCCTGGTTGTCGTCCGGGTTGCGGCCGCTGCCGAAAGGTTGAGGCTCCTTGTCCAGCACGCCGATCACGGTGAAAACGTCGCCTTCGCACTCCACGTCCTTGCCGATGGGTGACTCGTCGGGAAAGAGGTTCGCCGCGGCGTCGTTTCCCAGCACGACGACATTGGCGCGGTGTTGCTCCTCTGATTCAATCCACCAGCGCCCCTCTTTCACGAGTACGTCCTTCACCTGGGTATAAGCGGTAGTCGCGCCCATCAGGACCGTGTTCTCGATCTTGTGCGTTCCGGCTTTCAGCGACACACTGCCCAGGCCTGTCTGGTAATTCTGGTAGTATAGCTCTGGATCGACGGTAACCACATGCGGTAAGCCGATGAGCGCCTCGCCGTCCTCGTAGGTCAGCTTCTTGCGGTTCAGTTCTTCGGTCGTGGGCCGGTGGGCGACAAACTGAAAATGGTAGAGCCACAAGACGTTGCTGCCCAGCGTAGTGACCCAATGGTCGATGTTCGAATTGAGTCCGTTGATGGCCGATGAAATCAGGATCACTGTGGCAATGCCGATGGAGATGCCCAGGATCGTCAATGCCGAGCGTAGTTTGTTCTTGCGCAGCGTGTCCAGCGCAAGGCCCACCGATTCGCCGACTTGTCCTCTTGCCATAAAAGCTCCGAGCCAACAGCAGACAGCCAACAGCAGACAGCAAACAGCAGACAGCAAACAGCAGACAGCAAACAGCAGACAGCAAACAGCAAACAGCAGACAGCAAACAGCAGACAGCAAACAGCAGACAGCAAACAGCGAACAGAAGACAGCAAATAGCTAACGGCTAATGGAGCTTAGCTTGCGCGCTGATTGATTCTTCAACGATCCGAGAAAGGCGAAGATCATTTTCCCAACTTCGTGCGACAAACGTTCGGCCTCGTCAATCGCTTTGGCGCTCGCGAATCCAAGCGACCGGGCGATTTCAAGTTGCGTTTGCAGCTCGCAAACGGAGCCCCGAGCAACACTTAAGAATTGCACGAATTCGCGATTGCTCAACCGGCCGTGGCCTTCAGCTATGTTGCTTGGTACCGATACCGCCGCTCGCCGAATTTGCCCCGTCAACCCGTACAACTCCTCCCGCGGGAAACCTTTAGTTAGGCGGTAGATCGCGACAGTGAGTTGCATTGCCCTTTGCCAAACCTGCAGTTCGCGAAACGATTGCGCCATCGATTTTTCCTTCCCGGATTCCCACTGTCTGCTGCTTGCTGTTCGCTGTCTGCTGTTCGCTGTCTGCTGTTTGCTGTCTGCTGTTCGCTTTCCGCTCTTTGCTGTCTGCAATCTGCTGTTCGCTGCTTCACAGCTCCGCTCTCAGCGCCACAATCGGATCCAGCGCGCTGGCCTTGTGCGCGGGATAGATTCCGAAGAATATCCCCACCGCTGCAGCAACAAAGAGAGCCACCAGAATCGACCAGGGGACCACTTCGGAGGGGAATCCGACGGCAAGGGTGACGATCTTCGCGCCGGAAATCCCAATGACTACGCCAATCACTCCGCCAATCAAGGCCAAAAGGGCGGACTCGATGAGGAATTGGAGCAGAATGTCGCGCCGCCGCGCCCCCAGCGCCTTGCGCACGCCGATCTCCCGCGTGCGCTCCGTCACGCTCACCAGCATGATGTTCATCACGACAATGCCACCGACCACGAGTGAGACTGCGGCCAGGGCCACCGCCACGGCGCCAATATTACTTAGAAAATTCTCCAGCAGGTTCTGGAACGTGGCGCTGGTGTCGATCGTGAACGCATCGGGAACATTCGGCGCCAAGTGCCGCAGCGCGCGCATAATGGTGCGCAGCTCGTCTTCGACCGCCTCCATCACCGCGCCGCCGCTGCCTGCGTCTACGTAAATCACAAAGTTCCCGTGGGCGCCGTACGTCTCAAGAAAGTTGTTCAGCGGAATCGCCACCCAGTTGTCCAGGCTTTGCCCAAGCATCTTTCCCTGGCTCTCGCCCACGCCGATCACCGTGTACGGAACGCCGTCTACGCGGATCTCCTTGCCCAGCGGGTCGCCGGCGCCCAGCACGTTGTCCTCAATGTCGGAGCCCACGATCGCCACGTGGGCCGAATGCACATCCTCCACCTCGGTAAACGAGCGGCCCAGCGCAATGTTGAGGTTCGAAATCGGCGGCATCGTCCAGGTCCATCCGCGAATGTCCGTGTCCGTGGTCGACTGCGTTCCCCGAACCACCTTGCCGGTGATGTGGCGCTGTGCCCCCACCGAAATGCAGGACCGGCATCGATCGACAACCGCGCGGTAGTCGTCGTACGTTACGTCTCTGCGCTTTTGGAACTCGACGTATTCGTCGATGGTCATGAACGTTTGCGGCATCTTGCTGATGGTGATCGTGGCCGCGCCGTAGGTGTTGATCTTCTCGGTCACGAACTGCTTCGCCCCATTGGTCAGCGTGACCACCAGGATGACCGAAGCGACTGCGATCACTACGCCCAGCAGCGTCAGAATGCTGCGCAGCTTGTTCGCCCACAGCGATTGCAGCGCGAGTTTGAGCGCCTCACCGAAAAGCATGTTCCTGCCTTCATCTTACGCAACGGCGCTACACGCGGTTCCTGCCGCGGCCGGTCATCGCATATACCCGTCCCCGCCCGCGCCGCAGCTTTGCTGGTCGTTTGGCCGACCGCTCCCTTGCTCCCTTGTTCCCTTTGTCCCTTCTTTCTGTTCCCTGTTCGCTAATCCCTCTTCCCTGTCTTTACTTTCCCGTACTCCCAAACCCCTTCGCCGCGCGCACAGAATCCTCCAGACTGTCTACCTTTTCGACGAACCCCGTCAGCACCGGCACGGGGACCATCTGGGCAATCTTCTCTCCGGCCTTCAGCTCCACGTCGGAATCGCCCAGGTTCGTCATCACGATGAGAACCTCGCCGCGGTAGCCGGCGTCGATCACGCCGCCCGTGGTCGCCAACCCGCGCGCCGCCATCGACGACCGGTCGCGCACCAGCAATCCCAGCGCCGCGCCCGTCCGCGGATCCCGTGCCTCGACGGCAATTCCCGTGCGAACCTTTACCGTTTGCCGGGCGGCCAGCCGCACCGCCTCTAACGCAAACACGTCGTAGCCCAGGTCCTCGCCGGGATGCGCCACCACCGGAAGGCGGGCGGCGGCCTCCAACAATCTCACTTGCAGCATGAGTCCGATGGTAGCCGATCGGAGCGGGGTTATACTTGCTCCCAAATGACCCGCAAATTCTGGATCGTCTTCTACGGGTTCGCGCTCGTGGTCTTCTCCTGCTCATTCGTACTCGGGGCGGTTAGACTGGCAGAGGCGTTGATTCACAGGCAGAGCCTTCATTGGAGCGAGACTTTTGCGGTTATAGCCTTCGCCTACCTTTCGTGGATAGCGCTCGGATTGCTGCGCGGAAAGATGCGAGAGCGAAAAGAATAGCCCGCAGGCTAACTCGCTGACTTGCTAACTCGCGGACTCGCCGACTCGCTAAATATGGCCAGCCCCGGCGGGCGTTCACCCAACCGGGGCTGTCGTTGTTTGCCCGATCGACGAGTTTCCGCCGTTCGGGCCTCTCATTCGGCAAAAGGACCTGTAAGCCGAATTCTGTACAGGACTCGCATCCTGGGGCGGTCATTCCTCTAGGCGCCGCGTTGCCGCGAACGCTCAGCAGCGACCTACCCGGAGGTTTCGCCATTGCATGGAGCAGGCTTTCGGCGCCGGGCCGGCACCGGGCACGAGCCTTGCTCCTGGCCCGCGCTTCCCTCCCTATTTGGTCTTGCTCCGTGTGGGGTTTACCCTGCCGCCGTCATTACTGCCGGCGCGGTGCGCTCTTACCGCACCTTTTCACCCTTACCATTGCATGGAGCAGACCTTTGGACGAGTTCATCGCCCTTCCAAGAGGCTGCGCCGCGCAGTGGCGGTATGTTTTCTGTGGCACTGGCCGTCCGTGAGCCTTAACGCCCACGTCCCGGACGTTATCCGGCACACTGCCCTGCGGAGTTCGGACTTTCCTCTCCCGGAGCCTTGCTCTCGCTTCAGATCCGGCAGCGACCGCCCGGTCCTCCTGCCAGGGTATAGTTTACCGCAAAATCGGGTTTACCAGTTGCGGTAGGGAATTTTTGAAGAGACGACCTCGACACCGCCGGGACAATCTTCTGTCTTGACTGGAATCCTGTATCTTTCTAGCAGCATCTCGACCGCTCGCTTGGCTTCGTCTTTGTTCGGGCTTGGGCCTACAAGAATTCGCCGGATGGGGTTTGGAAGGCCATTGTCTCTCCAGGAGACCTCTACATAAGGGATCATTGTGGACCTGCCTTGACGAAACCTCGTGCGCTTTGATGTCAACCCATCTTCGTCAACAATGACAATTCTCCACTCGTTCTCCTCTTTGAAACCAATATGCTTTACGAGAGCAGCCAGACTTGCCTCCATCTCGACATGTCGCATGATCTCAATCGGAGTGAGACGGACGATGCTCATTGGATCTTTCCAATCTGACTCGGAGAAATTCGTTGGCGGGTCGACGAAGTCTGGTAAGACAGCTTTGATCCAGTTTTCAAGCGACTCTGCAAGCCTCGGATCCTCTGGGTCGACATAGAAGCACTTGCCCATGTCTTCCCAGCCGTTTTCTCCTGGAGCAAAAAGTGCACTTCTAATTAACTCGAGTGCGAGCCTATCAAAGCCGATTGAGTACCCGCCGGTTGCTCCGGAATAGCCTCGCCACATCGTGAGCGAATCAGCTTCCTTCCCTCCTGAGAACGAAGAAACAAAGACCCCCTGAATCTTGCGTATCCCGATGAGTAGGTCAAAAAGGTTTGCCCACTTCTCATTCCGGTCTGTTTTAATCTTCTTTTGTATTAGCTCCCGCAATGCATCGAAGACAATCTGATATTCACTCAGGTCATTCAAAAACTGTGAATGAGTCGCCCAAAGGCATTTGTTTTCGACGATCCCGAGCAGACCCTTTTGGTCTGTGTAGTGATAGAGCAACTCCGGCTCGGCCTGGTCCGTATTTTCCTTGCGTTCTTGTTCCTCCATGGTCCGCCCCCGACCTCACAACACACTTTACAGTTTCTCCGGCCACTTGCGGCTGGTGTGGATCACCGAAGCAATCTGGATTACATCGTCCACGACGCGATACGGGACGATATAGGGCAATCAGGGAATGACCAGCTCGCGCGTGCCCTCGATGCGGCCCGGCCGCCCCATATAAGGGAACGTCTGAAGGTAGAGCGCGGCGTCAACAATGGCGGCGGCCACGCGCGCCGCGGCAGCGGGACTGTCCTTTGCGATGTAGTCGTGGATCGAAGCAAGCCTGCGAATGGCCCGCCCGCTCCAGCGCAGCTTCACAGGGGAGGCGGCAGCTCGTGCTTGCTGCCCCAACTCAGCAGCCACTCGATGACTTTCTCATTGGGGGCATCCTGGCCGGCGTCGACTTCAGCGAATTCGGCTCGGATCTCTTCCTGCTTCCACGCTTCATAGCTGTCGGCCGGCTCTTCGGCCCTGGCGTGACGCGAGCTACGCAACGCCAGCGAGCCGGCCGGCGTCAGCGACCACTCTACGGCGTCGCCGACAGAGAGGTTTGCTTTCCGCAGCAGGTCTTCAGGAATTTCTACCGTGACAACACGCCCCTTACGGGCAATCTGAGTGGGCATAGAGCCCGGTCCTCCTGCCAGACAATAGTCTACGGCGAAAACGGTTGACCCATTTGCGGTACCGGTTTTGAGCGGGAATGAGCTGCCTATCTGCGCGACCAGGATTCCTACCGCCTATTCGGCTTCCTCGAATTCTTTGAGCGCAGCGGCAATCTTCGGCAGCAGCTCCGGCACATCGAATTGCACCAGATTCCAAACGATTCCGAGATCCACCTCTTCATAGCCGTGGATAATCCGATTGCGTGTGCCGTAGATCTTCGCGAGAGGGATTTCGGGATGCGCCGAAGCGAAATTCGGGGAATCCGCAAGCAACCGGCGCGCCGCTTCTCCCATGATGCCGAGGTTGCGCAACACGCCATCCTGCAGGAGGGTGTCTTCCATGAAGTCCTTTACGGATTTGCCGACGGTGTAACGCTGGATGCGTTCGAGGGCGGTGAGAATGTGCTGGAGGTAGTCTTGAGCGCGCTCCGGGTGTCCGCTCATACCGGCTGAGCCTCTTCAAGAACCTTCTGTCGGAACCTCGCCGGCAGGCAGTTAGGCGTCAAAAGATCGACTTTCACACCGGCTCGCGCCTCAATCTCCAACTGCAGGCCAGCCAGGTCAAGCAGACTCGTTCTCGGCGCCGGGTCAACCAGGAGGTCGAGATCGCTTCCTTCGGTGTCCTGCCCGTTCAGGACGCTGCCAAACACACGGGGATTCGACATGCCAGCCTGCAAAACAAGCTGGCGAATCGTCTCCCGATGCTGCGGCAATGCTTCAGAGGGCCTCATACAATTCATGGTAACCCGAAACCGATTCCGCTCCTACAGCGCTGCCCCTTCTGCACTGGGCGCCGACTCCCATCTGCTATAAAGATTCCCGAACGCCCTAAACGGCAAACCTTGCACGTAAAGGAATCCCCATGCGACCAATCTCCCGCGCCCACTTCGCCGCTGCGTTTCTCGCTTTTCATGCCCTCATCGCCTCCGCGGTCCGCTCCCAGCAGCCCGCTGCGCCAAAGCTCGACCTGACGCCCGTCTCGCCCGAGTCCGTCGGCTTTTCTTCCGAGCGTCTTGATCGCCTCCACGCGTTCATCCAGGATGAGGTCGACCGCAAGCAGCTCGTCGGCGCCGTCACCCTCCTCGCCCGCCATGGCAAAGTGGTCGACTACCGCACCTACGGCGTCCGCGACCTCTCGACCGGCGCGTCGATGACCAAAGACACTATCTTTCGCGACTACTCCATGACCAAGCCCGTCAGCGGCGTGGCCATGATGATCCTCTACGAGCAGGGCAAGTGGCTGCCCTCCGACCCCATCTCCAAATTCATCCCCGAGTTCGCGTACCTCAAAGTCTTCAACGGCTTCGACGCTACGGGCAAAATGCTTCTCGCCGATCCCGTGCACCCGCCCACCATGCGCGAGCTCATGACTCACACCGCCGGCTTCACCTACGGCAACGGCGATACGCCGGTCGACCGCATGGTCAAACAACTCGACCCAATGAACTCCGCCAACCTGCAGGAAATGATAGGCAAGCTCGCGCAGATTCCGCTGCTCTATCAGCCCGGCGCGCGCTGGGTCTACAGCATGTCCGTGGACATCCAAGGCTACATTGTCGAGAAGGTCTCCGGTCAATCGCTCCCCGACTTCATGCACGACCAGATCTTCGCGCCGCTGGGTATGAAAGACGCGGGTTTCTATGTCCCGGCGGACAAGCGCTCCCGCTTTGCCGCCGATTACCGGGAAGCCAATGGCGAGCTGGCCGCCGATCCCACCGCGAAGGGTGTTCCCACCGACTTCGACACCCAGCCTACCGCTCCCTCGGGCGGCGGCGGCTTGGTTTCGACCATCGAAGACTACTACCGCTTCGCGCAAATGCTCTTAAACGGCGGCGAGCTGGGCGGCGCGCGCGTTCTCGCCCCCTCCACCGTGAAGCTCATGACCTCGAACCATCTTCCCGCCGCGCTTCTCACTGGCGAATTCGGCATCGGCCAGCACATCATGCGCGCCGGCTTCGGCTACGGATATGATTGCGCGGTCATCTACGATCCGCCCGAGGCCAACCTGCCCGACGGCAAAGGGACATTTTTCTGGGATGGCCGTGAAGGCACCTGGTTTTGGGTCGATCCCACCAACGACACCGTCTTTGTCGGCATGATCCAGCGCCGCTCCAGCCCGGACAACCATCCCCTGCTCTACCGCACGCACGCGCTGGTCTACCAGGCTCTCGTCGATCCGTCGAAATAACCTGGCGTGCCGCATCATTCCGCGCCTCGCTACAATCGAACGCAGAGATGATTCAGTACCTATATCTCGGCCGCGTAGATTACGCCGAGGCCCTCCGCTTGCAGGAAGAGCTGGTCGCGATGCGCAACGAGCAGCGCATCGGCAACACGCTTTTGCTCCTCGAGCACCCGCCCGTGCTCACCCTCGGCCGCAACGCCCGCCGCGCCAACATCCTTGCCTCCGACGAGCTGCTCGCACAGCGCGGCGTCACCATCCACGAAATCAACCGCGGCGGCGACGTCACCTATCACGGCCCTGGCCAGCTCATCGGCTACCCCATCTTCGATCTGCGCGGCCTGCGCAACGCGAACGGCGCGCGCCTGGGCCCCGTCGACTTCGTGCGGCTCATCGAAGAAACGCTAATTCGCCTCTGCGGGGAGTTCGGCGTTGCGGCCGGCCGCATCTGCGGGCTCACCGGCGTGTGGTGCGGGCTTCCGTCGGGCGCAGCCGACGGAAGCCCAAAGGTTGAACAACCACATCACTCCTCCAAAAGCCTGCCGTCCGCAGGGCGCGAGCGCAAGATCGCCGCTATCGGCATTCACGTTGCCCGCGGCGTCACCTCGCACGGCTTCGCCTTCAACGTCACCACCGATCTAAGCGGCTTCACGCTCATCAATCCCTGCGGCATTACCGACCGGCCGGTGACCAGCCTGGAAAAGGAAATTGCTCAAGGCATCGTCGAGGAAAGGGCCAATCCCAAACCACTGCCGAATCTCGAAGAGCTTGCGCACAGCGCCGCGCGCCAATTCGGCTTCGTCTTCGGCCAGCAGGTTCGGGCTCTCGAAAGCCTCGACGAGCTTCGCGTCCAGGCCAAAGTCGCAGCCGACGATTTGCAAGGCTCCTCTCAGCCGGAAGATCCCGCAACCGAATTCCTGGCGCCTCAGTTTCCCGCAGAAGACACGCCGCTCCACGTTCCGCCTGAGATCGAGCGCCTACGCGGCAGGAAAAGCCGGGCGATCCTCGCGTGAAGAGCCAAATTCCAGGTAAAGGTCTATCTAAGCTTTGATGGCTGTTCGATACGCAGTATTCCGTGACATGATTGCCCTTGGAACGTTCGACTGCCACAGAAGATAGGAGGCACCTCGATGAGGTGGTTTAGGATTCGATCGGCAAGCGTCGATTCGAGATACCGGAAGACATTCGAGCAATATGGGGCCGTGGGAATGCAGATATTGCTCGGCATACCGAACTCCCGCATTCGTCTAGACGAAGGAAAAGACATCAGGACAGACAATGACCTCCCCGGTATCCTGTCGTGGCTTACGGAGCAATACGACAGAGCGGAACGTAAAGAAACCTGGCTGATCACCATGGAGGTTGCGATAACAGTTTTTGTTGGCGTTGAACTCCTGATTGAGGGATGGAGGCTTTACTTCCACTGCTAGCTCCCGAGAATCAGCTTGGGGAGTTGGCACAATCATCTCCCGCCGCGTTCACGTTTTATAATCCGGCAGGAGCTGCCGCGCGCGGCGCAGCGAAGCGGGCGGAGGGGCCGTAAGTGCTTTTCTAGCTCCGCTAACTCCGCTGGCTCCGCCGACCCCGCTAAACGAGGCACATGTCCACTGACGTCATCATGCCCCAGATGGGCGAGTCGATCTTCGAGGGCACCATTACCAAATGGCTCAAGAAGGCCGGCGACACCGTTCAAAAAGACGAGCCGCTCCTCGAAATCTCCACCGACAAGGTCGATGCCGAGATTCCCTCGCCAGCCGCCGGAGTCCTGGCCGAGATTCGCTTTCCCGAGGGCGCTATCGTTGAAGTCAACACGGTGGTTGCCGTCATCGGCGATGCGGTCGCGGTGGCAGCCGTTCCACAAATCCCTGTCCAAGAGCCCGCCGCGCCGCAGGTGCCCGCAACGCAGTTGCCCCCACCGCAGGTGGCGCAGGTGGGCCGCATCCGCTCTTCGCCGCTCGCCCGCCGCGTTGCCAAAGAGCACGGGCTCGACCTCGGCCGCATCGCCGGCACCGGCGCCGAAGGCCGCATTACCAAGGACGACGTGCTCCGCGCGGCCCAGTCGACGGCGGCACAATCGTCAGTCCAAAGAGCTGCCGCACAGCAAGTGCCCGCACCGCAGGCGGCGCCCGATCTCGTCAGCCTTCCCTCCGAGCCCGTGCCTCTCACGCGCATGCGCGCCATCATCGCCGAGCGCATGGTCGAGAGCAAGCGCGTCAGCCCGCACGTCTACACAACTTACAAAATCGACATGACCCGCGTCGCGCGCCATCGCGAGCAGCGCATGGCCGCCTTCGCCCACCGCCACGGCGTCAAGCTCACCTTCATGCCCTACATCGCCGCCGCCGCCGTTGCCGCGCTGCAGCGCTATCCCATCGTCAACGCGTCGCTCGAATCGGACCCCAGCGGCCTCGCCATCCGCTACCACCGCAGCATCGACCTCGGCATTGCCGTGGCCCTCGACTGGGGACTAATCGTGCCCGTCGTCCGCCAGGCCGAGCAGCGCAGCTTCGCGGATCTTTCCCGCGCCATCGTCGATCTCGCCCTCCGCGCCCGCGCCAAGAAGCTTTCGCCCGACGAAGTCGGCGGATCGACCTTTACCCTGACAAATTCCGGAGTGTTCGGGGACGAGTTCTCCACGCCCATCATCAACCAGCCCGAGTCGGCGATCCTCTGCATCAGCGGCCTCAAAAAAGAGCCCGTCGTCCTCACCGACGCCGACGGCAACGACACCATCGCGATCCGCTCGATGCAGCACTTCACCCTCGGCTTCGACCATCGCCTCATCGACGGCGCCGATGCCTGCAAGTTCATGCTGGAGCTGAAGCGCGCGCTAGAGAACTGGAACCAGGAGATCGGCTGACTGCCCTCCCTGCGTTGCGGCGCATCCCGTTGCGGGCGCAGGTCCGAAAAAAGAGCAATTTTGTTACTTGAGATTTCTGATGATGGCCTCTTCCGTGTCGTTCAGGCTTTTTAGCATGTTCGAGAGAACCGACATGGTCTGCTGCTGCATCTGCATCGCATCTTGCAGCTGCGTATTCGCCAACTGGGCGTCGTCGCCCACGGAATCAAGCTGATTCTCCAGGTTCGCCTGCAGCGACTGAAGGTTCTGATAGGTAGGATTTGCCGGCGCTTGCAGGTGGAGCGGATGGAGCGAGCCCGCGCTGGTTGCATTTAGGTTTGTCAGTTGCGAAGAAAGCGAGCGGCAATACGCGGTGGCGCAGATGGCCGTTTTCGGGCGTGTGCCCTCCGCAGCCAACTCCTGATGAATCCCATCCATTTGCACGCGGATCGCCTGCTTTAGTTTGTTAAAGAACTCGACCTGCAGCGCGTAATTTTCCATGTCGGTTGTGGTCTGCTTGTACGACTCCATCACGACCATTTGCACCAGAGCCATGGGATCGACGAAACCTGTTGCGGAACCTCCCGCATTCAGGGTGGGAAAGTGCTGCAGCACGTTGCTTCGCAGCTGAGAGAGATCGATCTCATGCCGCTGCAACGCAGTCCGTGCCTGCTCGTCCACCCAGTTACGCACGGAAGGCTGCAGGCTTGCATGAAGCTGGTCATAGCGACGCACGGTTTCAGCGGGTAAGGAGCGAGATCCGGAGCGGGGCGGTGCCTTCTGCGCTCCGGCAACAGTACCGAACAGAAGCAGCATGGAGAATCCAAGGGAAAAACAGCGCATGGCATCCCTCTCTTTCGGAATTCAATCCTCGGCAAAGATAAGCCTCGGGCGCCGCCGTGTAAAGCCCTGGCCGGTGGCCTGAGTCCTGAGAGGCAAACATCACGCAGACCGTCCGGCAACCTGCCGCTCGATTCCATCGTCAGCGGTCAGCCACTGACCCCTGATTCCTGTTCCCTGTTTTTTACACCCACTCTTTCGCCCGCTCCACGGCTTTCCGCCAGCGTGCGCGGCGCTCGGCCCGCTCCGTTGCGCTCATCTTCGGAGCGAAATAGGTATCGGTCGCTGCGGCCACACGACCGGAGCGCAGCGCCTCGGGGCTTGGCCAGAAGCCGACGGCCAGCCCAGCCAGATACGCCGCGCCGAGTGCCGTTGTCTCCGTCACGCGCGGCCGCACCACCGGCACGCCGAGCACATCGGCCTGGAACTGCATCAGCAAATCGTTCACCGCCGCCCCGCCGTCGACTCTCAAGGCTTCGAGCAGCGCGCTCGTCTCGCTTTGCGCCGCCTCCAGCACGTCGGCCACCTGGAACGCGATCGCCTCCAGCGCTGCCCTGGCAATGTGCTCCACGCCCGTGTCGCGACGCAACCCGATCAGCATGCCCGCCGCATGCGCGTCCCAATGCGGAGCACCCAGGCCCACAAACGCCGGCACAAACACCACGCCGCCGGTATCGGGCACGCTCCCGGCAAGCGCCTCCACATCGGCCGACGCGCCGATCAGCTTCAAATTGTCGCGCAGCCACTGCACCACCGCTCCGCCAATAAATACGCTGCCTTCGAGCGCGTACTCCAGCCGCCGCTCGGCGCTCGCCGCCACTGTCGTGATCAGCTTATGCTTCGAGCGCAGAAACTTCGTCCCGATGTTCTCCAGCAGAAAGCAGCCCGTTCCATACGTGTTTTTCGCCTGGCCCGCGCTCCAGCACAACTGCCCGAAGAGCGCGGCCTGCTGGTCGCCGGCGATGCCCGCGATCGTCACCCCGCCGAGCCCCATCTCCGTCGCCTCGCCCACGCGCTCGTTTGACCACACGACTTCCGGCAGCGTGTTCTCGGGAATTCCGAAGAGCTTGAGCAGTTCAGCATCCCACTCGCCCTTGACGACGTTGAAGAGCAGCGTGCGCGAGGCGTTGGTCACGTCGGTCACGTGCTTGCGGCCGCCGGTCAGGTGCCAGATCAGCCAGCTATCCACGGTGCCGAAGGCCAGCTCGCCGCGCAGGCCCCTAGCCCGCGCGCCTGGCACATTCTCCAAAATCCACTTCACCTTGGTCGCCGAGAAATACGGATCGAGCACCAGCCCCGTCTTCGCCGAGACGATTTCTCCAACACCACTCTCCTCCAAAGCGCCGCACTGTGCAGCAGTCCGCCGGTCCTGCCACACGATCGCCGGATGAATCGTCTTTCCCGTCGCGCGTTCCCACACAATCGTGGTCTCGCGCTGGTTGGCGATGCCGATCGCCGCAATGTCGCTCGGCCGCGCGTTTACCTTGTCCAGCGCCTCCTCAGCACAACTCATCTGGCTGGTGAGAATCTCCGCCGGATCGTGTTCCACCCACCCCGCCTGTGGATAGAACTGCCGCAGCTCTTTCTGCGCCACCGCGGCAATCGCGCCGCCTTCGTCGAACAGAATCGCTCGCGAGCTTGTGGTTCCCTGGTCCAGCGCAAGTATGTACGCCATCTCCGAAGGCCGCCTTCCGGCAACCAGTCAATCACGCAGGGCAGCCGAGCGGCAAGGCGAAAGCCGCCTGGACTGCTGGTACAATTCGGCTACGAAGTCCGGGTCATGGAAAGAGAATCAATCAGAGCCGAACATGAACGGGCGATGGTCCAAGCGTTCATTGTTCCCGGAAGACAAGAGCGATTTCTTTATCTCTTAACGAACCCCAGAAGGCGCAAGAAATTCCTGGACGAGCTCGGACATTTCCGCTGGTTCGACGGAAGGTTTGCGGCCCCGGCGCAGTGGAAACCCGATTGCGCCCTAAGTGTGTGGGGCAGACACCAGCAGGGAATCCAAAACATCGCCAATCTTCTCAGATCACGAGGCGCAGCAAAGAGTTGCTGGGTGATTTCTCAGTTCGCGGGAATAGACGGAAGGGAGCTTGAGTTGGAAAGTGCGCTTGAAGCAGTGGTCGGCAAGGGTATGGGTTCGATACTCTCGTGCGTGCCCGGAAGACTCGCGTACTTTGAAGGCGAGGATGAATCCCTGGTGCTGGCAAGGTAGCAGCTTGGCTCGCGCCTATGGCGTACGAGCCTTCACCCCACCCACGGATTGTGCATCTTCACGGGAAGCCCGCCGACATCGCGCGTGTTGCGCGCGACGAGCGTGAGCGAATATTGCGCCGCAGTCGCCGCGGGCTTCGGCCAGCGAGATTTCGGGATAGCGGCCCAGCGCCATCGGCTTCTCTGCGCCTTCGAAGCGATACTTCCAGCGCCAAAGTTTGCTGCCGGGCGGCGTAGTCACGAGTTGAAGACCGCCGCTGTCGGAGATTCTGTAGGGCCTTTTGCGGGGTTTGGAGCGCCGGATTTCGGTCTCGGTGAGCGCTATACGATCTCCCAAGAATCCCGAAAGCAGGAAATACCCCTGCCATCGGAAAAATTACCCCAAAGAACACCCGTACGGG
>Ga0187784_10000282_pt1 | contig 36050 bp, 34 predicted proteins | sample 1015_SJ02_MP15_2_FD_132964 | JGI IMG/M metagenome (GOLD analysis project Ga0187784, IMG submission 132964) | Tropical peat soil microbial communities from peatlands in Department of Meta, Colombia - 1015_SJ02_MP15_20_MG | ecosystem: Environmental > Terrestrial > Soil > Wetlands > Peat | place... | reverse complement strand
GCTGGGGACGAAGCACGGACCGGTGTTCCTCGGGCGGGACCTGGTGGAGAGCCGCAACTACTCCGACGAGATCGCGTACGAGATCGACAAGGAGGTCCGCCGCATCATCGACGAGTGCTACAGCCGAGCCCGGCAGGTGTTGACTGAGCACAAGGACCTCCTGGACCGCATCGCCAAGGCCTTGCTGGAGCGGGAATCGCTCGAGAGCGACGAGCTCGACGCTCTCATCGCCGGGCAGCCGCTGCCGCCCGACCTGCCAGCCCCGGTCACCTCGACTCCCGCGGTAACGCAGGAAGTCACCTCGTTCCCCAGGCCGGAAGCCCCAATCCCTCCGGCGCTTGCGCCCAAGGCGACAGGCTAACGGTTCACTCAGACGTCCGAATGTTCTCCCCGACAGTGCTGGCGGGGGAGGAGCACGTGCTCTTCCCCCGTCGGCACAAGGCTTGCGGCTCGACCACGTGCCGGCGTCATTTCCCGCGAGCTCTGGTCCGCCCGATGAAACGCGCCCTCAGGATTCCTGCCGCTCGCAAGAATTCCCGGTGGCGCAACCCTTCCTTCTAGGCCGCCGAAATTCTTGGGGGGTAGAGAGATGAGCCAGATGATCCAGATTCCCGACTACACGGTCGAATCGCACGTCGAGGTCGCTCCCAGGACGACAGCCCTTGTCGTCGTGGACATGCAAAACGATTTCGTGGATCCGCGAGGTCGCCTCTGCGTACCCGGCGCCCAGGCCACCGTGCCGATCATCGCGCAGCTTGTGTCCGCCTGCAGAGCTCGCGGCATGCTCGTCGTCTACACGCAGGACTGGCACGCATCGGATGATCCCGAGGCCGCGCTTTGGGGACCGCACGCCGTGGCCGACACGTGGGGCGCCGAGATCGTTCCGGAGCTCGCACCGAAGCCAGGCGACATCGTCGTGCGCAAGCTGCGCTACGACGGATTCTATGGAACCTCCCTGGGACACGAGCTGACCCGCCGCCGCATCGACACGGTGATCGTGACCGGTACGGTAAGCAACATCTGTGTGCTGCACACCGCCGGCAGCGCGGCGCTGCGGTGGCTTCGCGTCATCGTGCCCGTGGACGCGGTGTCGGCGCTCACGGAGTTTGACCAGCACGCGACGTTCCGGCAGATCGCGTTCCTCTATCGAGGCACGCTCGTTCGAAGCGAAGGGATTACCGTGCGCGGTTGAGCCCAGATTTCGGGGATCCGCGCTCATGCGGGAGTTCCCGGGGCGTCGCCGAAGGTCAGCAACGAGCCGCGAAGGCAAAATGCCACCCGCGCTTCATTGCGGTCGGCATCGCAAGACGCGGTTGTCGATGGATACGTGAGGGGGGACGACCGGTGCTCAAGATTCGTAGAGCAATCGCCGCCGCTGGGACGGCGCAATCTCGGGGGTCACGGACGGCGCAGCAGCAGCGGCTCAGCCGGTCCGCGGCGAGGCTCCTCCGGACCCGGGGCCGGACGATCCCGTGGAAGCACGCCGTGGTGTACGCGGCGGTGGCGGTCGCCGTGGCCATCGTCATCGCGGTCTGGGATCACGCCTACGAGGCCCGGGAGGCGGCGCTCTTCCAGCCGCCGCCGCCGCAGGTGGTGGCGAAGAACCTAGTCGAGGATGTTGTGGGTCCCAACGCTGTCAAGAGCGTGTCGCTGGATCAAAAGAGCGGCACGCTCGAGATGACCGTGCAGGACTCGCTTGTCAAGCCCGGCCAGTCTCGCGATGAGCAGCGGAAGAACGTCACGGCCGAGGGCAGCCTCGCAATTCAGTTCCTTGAGAGTAGGATGCCGCTCAAGATGATCACGTTGCACATCGTGACGGGCACCCGGACACTGGCGACGGTCACGTTCAAGACCGGGGACAAAGCTCCGACGACGCAGTTTGCCCCGGACCTCCAGTAAGGCGGGTTAAAACACGTATACGGCCCGCACGCGCACAGTCACGGTGACGGTGCCCGGGAGCACCGGAGTCGGCGTCGCCGCCGCGGCGAACCGGGAGACGCCGCCCTGTTCGACCAGTTCGATCCGGATCAGGTGGATCGGGCCGACGCCGGCCGCCGCCGCCAGCGCCGTCGCAGTCGCCTGCGCGTTCTGTACCGCCAGACGCAGGGCCTGCGTCCGCTGAGCCGAGGGGTCTCTTAGGCCGAACGAGGGGCCCTCTACTTCATTGGCGCCCGCGCTGACCGCGGCGTCCACGACACGGCCAGTCATGCCGAGGTTGTCGACGACGACCGTGACCCGGTTGGAAGCCGCGTAGCCGGTGATTGGACCGGTCCCAGTCCCGGGAGCCCGCTGCGGCACCAGTTCCACGCCGCTCGTGCGCATCCGTTCCTTCGGGATCCCGAGCGCCATGATCCGGTTGATCACGTCGTTTATCCCGGCGTTGCAGGCGTTCTGGGCCGCTTGCGCCGCTGGGCGTACTGCTTGCACTCCGATGGTGAGGGAGGCCTGGTCCGGTGTCGCGTCCACGGACCCCTCGCCCGTCACGATGATGGTCCGCGCTCTCCCCCCGGTGCTCTCCGTCGCAGCCGCCCCCTGGGCCTTTGACGGCCAGGGCGCTAGCGCGACCAGGATCAGTAGACTCAGTGTACTCACTGCTGCGCAACTCCTCGCGATCGATCGCATGCGCTTCCTCCTCGGTCGGAGCCCCCGCCCCGATGATCCCGTGCGACTCCTAAACGAGACGGCCACGACATTGGTTCCCGAAGCCGGTTCTACGTGCCGCTGGCGTAGCAATCTCGGGGCCCCCGCATCGACCGTGCGTCAGCGGGTGTCGTCCCGCCATTTTGGGCCGGGCGGCTGCGGCTCGCCGGGCGCGCCCGAGGGCTCGATCTCGACGCGCGTCCTCGGAAACCCGCCCGGACAGGAGGCTTGGACGAACGCGATGAGATGTTCCCGAACCGCGCACTGCAGCTCCCACAGGTCCGAGGAGTTGGCCGCGCTGACCAGGGCCCGCAATTGGATCGTGCGTTCGGATGCGTTGGTGACCTGCAGGGCGCATGCCTTGCGGTCCCACTGCGGTGCCTGGGCCACAAAGCGTTGCAGTTCGTCGCGGATCGGTTGGACCGGGACGGTGTAGTCGGCGTAGAGGTAGACGGTTCCGAGCAGCTCCGAGGTGCTCCGCGTCCAGTTTTGAAAGGGCTTGTCGATGAAGTATGTGACTGGAAGGACAAGCCGCCGGTGGTCCCACAGGTGGACCACGACGTACGTGAGCGTGATTTCCTCGATGCGTCCCGACTCGCCCTCCACGACCACGATATCGTCGAGCCGGATCGGCTGGCTGAGGGCAATCTGCACCCCGGCAAAGATCGTGGCGAGGCTGCGCTGCGCCGCAAAGCCGACGATGACGCCCGCGATGCCGGCGGACGCGAGCAGGCTCGCGCCGATCTGCCGCACCTCGCTGAACGTCAGCAGCATCGTCGACAGCGCAACGACCACGATGACCGCCTCGGCGATCCGTTCCATGACGCGGAGCTGGGTATAGATGCGGCGTGCGCGGAGATTGTCGGCGACATCGAGCCGCTGGCGGGACATGATGAGATCGCGCGCTACGGCCAGGGTGGATGTGAGGACCCAGGCGACGCCTGCGATGACGCACAACAGCGCGAGGTGCGCGACACCCGAGCGGACGATGTCAGGAACCGGGAGCAGGGGCGCGACCGCGGCCAGGGCCATGGCCGGGATCAGGAGGCGGAACGGCGCGAACCAATAGGAGAGATGGACGGGCAATCCCAGGAACAGGAACGGCCGGCGCAGATGCGTGCGGCGGAGCATCGACACCAATACGGCATGGACCGCGAGCCCCACGAGGGGTGCGCCCACGCCGACCGCGAGTGCGATCAATAGGTCTCGCAGGTTGATCATGGGACAGGCGCTCGAACCCGATTTGCGGCGCCGGTTCAGACGCGAGCTTGAGTTGTCGCTCGGCCCTACTGGCACCGCTTTGGTGCCGCTCTAGTGTGGCATGCAGCTTCGGCGACGGTCAAGGGGCACCCGCCGCGGGGTCGGCAAGCGTTCTACCCCCCGGCGCTCGGCGGTGCTCCTCTGGCCGGAGGGCATCCGGTCGGGCAGGGACGGCCCGGCGCGAGCACGAACCAGCCTCTCGGCGGTCGGGCCTCCTATCGGTCTCGTCCCCCCGGATGGAGGGAGCTATGTTTGCGTTGAACTTCTACTCTGCGGTATTCGCGGGCGCCCTGCGTGATGGGAGCAAGACGCTGACGATCCGCTTGGGGGACAAGCGGGACAAGTACCGGCCCGGCCAGCTCGTGTGGGTCACCGTCGGCCAACGGTACGGCACGCGCCAGCGGATCTTCACCGGGGTTATCGACCGGGTCGAGACCAAGCTGCTTCGCGACCTGTCGCCCCGGGAGATCGAGCGGGACAACCCGGTGACCCGTGAGCATGCGCAACTGACGGAGTTCCTCTCGAAGATCTACGGCCGCAGGGTCGGGCCGGAGGACCTCGTGACGGTCATTCATTTTTCGCGCGTCGCCGACGCGCGCGACGACTAGCTTCGCGGTCCCGCAGTCGTCGTTTCGGTTCCGCTCGGCCGATGTCGTCCGCCCATGGTGCCGCACCCGCCGCAATTCGCTGCGGTGCCACCGTCTTCGAGTTCGGCCGGCGCACGTTCGTGGCGGGTATCATCAACATGTCACCGGACTCGTTCGCGGGGGACGGGCTCGCGGGTGATGCCGACGCCGCAGAGGCCCGCGGCCGGGCCTGGCGCGAGGCCGGCGCCGACTTGCTCGACGTGGGTGGACGGTCGACACGTCCCGGAGCGCCGTACGTTCCGGTGAAGGAAGAGCTTCGGTTGACGATTCCTTCCGTCCGCAGGCTGGCTTCTCTCGGGTTGCCGGTCAGCGTGGACACATCCTCCGCCGAGGTCGCTGCCGCGGCGCTCGACGCGGGCGCGGCGATGATCAACGACGTGACCGCTCTTCGCGGCGATCCTGGGATGGCCAGGCTCGCCGCGCGCGCCGGGGTGCCGGTGATCCTGATGGACTACGACGACCGGCGGGCGGCCGCGGACGTTCTGGCCGAAACCCTGCGGTTTCTCCGGGGCCGCATGGCCGTGGCGGTTGCAGCAGGGATCGATGAAAAGCGTCTCATCGTGGATCCGGGGTATGGATTCGGGCTGACACTCCAACAGAACATGGATGTGCTCCGCCGGTTGGGCGAGCTGCGGATGCTGGGCCGCCCGGTGCTGATCGGGACGTCGCGCAAGGGGAGCATCGGGAAGGTGTTGAACCTTCCGGTCCATGACCGCGTGGAGGGCACCGCGGCAACTGTGGCGGTGGCCATCGTCCACGGCGCCGACATCGTTCGCGTGCACGACGTGCGAGCGATGGTGCGGGTTGCCCGAATGACCGATGCGATTGTCAGGGGTATGCCTCAAACGGCGCCACCGGACAGGCCCGCGTGAGGATGAGTGGACATCCCCGGAGGGTCCGGCGCGTTCCGTGTGCTCGTCCCCGAGGACCAGCACGGGGGTGACCGCATTGTGCTTTCCGGGATGACGTTCTTTGGACATCAAGGCGTGCTCGCCGAGGAGCGGAAGGCGGGTCAGGTCTTCATCGTCGACCTCCTGGTAGAAGCCGATCTGCATCGGGCCGGCCACACCGACGACCTGGCTGATATCCTGGATTACCGCGACCTCTACACGCGAGTGTGCGACGTGGTGACCGGCGGCCCGCTGGCGTATGCCGCCGTCGAAGTCCAGCGCCGGCGCCCATGACATCGGGACGCGTACCCGTGTTGGCCTTTCTCGGGCTCGGTTCCAACGTCGGCGACCGTGCACACTGGCTGGCATCCGCGATCCAGCGCCTCGAGGGGCATGGTATTCGCGTCCTGCGATGCTCCCTGGTCTACGAGACACCCCCGTGGGGGAAGACAGACCAGCGGTCCTTCCTCAACCAGGTGGTCGAGATCGAAACGGAGCTTCCACCCCGGGATCTCCTGGAACGATGCCAGGCCGTCGAACGTACGCTCGGTCGCATCCGCGGGGAGCGATGGGGCCCCCGAAACATCGACGTGGACGTGTTGTTGTACGGTGACGAGACGATTCGTAGCCCTGACCTCGTCGTCCCCCATCCGGAGATGCACCGCCGCGCATTCGTGCTGGTCCCGCTGCTCGAGCTCCGGCCACATCTCAGGCTCCCGGACGGGCGGGCTCTCGTCGGGCTCCTGGATGCGTTGCCTGAGCGTGCCACCGTGACGCCGTTTGAGGACAGTATGGAGAGAGATGCCGCCCGTGGGCCGTGAACGTCTGAGAGGAGATTCCAGCGGCGCGAGCGCCGCCGGACTGCGGCGGGCGGCACCTCTGCGCAGGCGCGCATGGGGGGCCGCGCACGGGAAAGAGATCGATCCCGCGACAAGCGCACGGGCCGACCTGCGGCGAGGTTGAGGCTGTGGACGACTACACGCGCGAACGGGTCATAGAGAACCTCGACGTCCGCGTGATCGGAAGGGACCTTCGTTGGCATGACACGCTTCCTTCCACGAACAGTCTGGCAATGCACCTGGCCGAGACCGGGGCGCCGGAAGGCACCGTGGTCATCGCCGAGGAGCAGAGCGCGGGCCGTGGCAGGCGAGGCCGCGAGTGGGTATCGCCACGCGGCGGAATATGGCTGTCAGTGATCCTCAGACCCGGGTTTGAAACGTCGCACGTTCCACTCATTGCGCTGGCCGCGTCGGTCGCAGCGGCACGGGCGATCCGTGAGAGTACCGGACTTCAGGCCGGGGTGAAATGGCCCAACGATGTCCTGGTGGGCGGGGCCAAGGCCGTAGGGATCCTGGCCGAGACCGGACCCGGCGCGGCGTGGGTCGTCGTGGGCATCGGGATCAACGTGAACGTTCCGCGCGCACTGCTGCCCGCCGACGCCCGCTACCCCGCAACGTCGCTTGCCGAACGAGCGGGAAGCCCCGTCGACCGAGTCAGGCTCACCCGGACGCTGCTTGGGGAACTCGACAAGGCCTACGCGATGCTCGGGACCGAAGGAGGAGCAGCCGCCGTGCTTCGGGATTGGCGGGGACTCTCCGAGACCCTGGGCCAGATGGTCAGAGTCGAGGGGGACGCGTGCGGATTTGAGGGCCGGGCCATTGACGTGGACAGTGATGGGGCACTGCTGGTGCGTCTGCCAGGCGGCCGGATCGAACGCGTGTTGGCCGGAGATGTGACGGTGAGGGGGAGCGAATGAGGACGACACGAGCGGCGGGAGTGGGGTCAGGATCTCCGGCGTGGACCGGGCGCGACATCGCACTGGCTGGGCTGTTTGCCGCGCTGACGGCGGTAGGGGCCCAGATCCAGGTGCCGTTGCCGTTCTCGCCAGTGCCGGTGGTCCTCAGCAACTTCTTCGCGATTCTTGCGGGCTTGACGCTCGGGGCACGCCTGGGGGTAATGAGCCAGGCGGCGTACGTGCTCGCCGGCGCAGTCGGCCTGCCCGTATTCGCAGGCCTGCGGGGCGGCGTTGCGGTCCTCATCGGGCCCACCGGGGGCTATCTCGCCGGGTTCGTGCTGGCCGCCGGTGTTGCGGGACTGCTGCGAGGCATGCCGCCGAGTAGCACGCGACGTGCGACCTGGGCGGCCGCCGCGGCCGCGGCGGCCATCTATGTGCCGGGCGTACTCTGGTTGTCTGGGGTCACGGGTGCGGACGTGCACAAGGTCGCGCTCATGGGTGTTCTGCCGTTTCTCCCGGGAGACGCGTTGAAAGCTGTGGCGGGCGGCCTCATCGCGCCGTCGCTGAGCCGCGCCGCGACGTCCCGCGCGGGCCGCGTGCCGTCGTGACCGAGCCTGGGTCCGCCACGTCGCACCCTGGGATTACGGACGTCGCCGGGATCTCCGTCGGCCACGCGACAGATCTCGTGCACCTTACCGGATGCACGGTGGTGCTCTGCGAGGCGGGGGCCGTTTGCGGCGGTGCCACCCTTGGTGGCGCACCGGGCACACGAGAGACGGATCTGCTGCGTCCCGAGAACCGGGTCGACCGGGTGCATGCGGTGTTGCTGTCCGGAGGAAGCGCGTTTGGCTTGGCTGCCGCCGACGGAGTGATGCGGTACCTCGAACGCCGCGGTGTCGGATTCGAAACCCGCGCCGCTCGGGTGCCGATCGTGCCCGCCGCCGTGCTCTATGATCTCGAGCTCGGCGACCCTCGCGTCCGTCCCGATGCGGACATGGGCGAGCGCGCATGCCACGCCGCCCACTCCGGGCCCGTCGACGAGGGATCCGTGGGCGCCGGGACAGGAGCGACGGTCGGCAAGTTGCTCGGTATGGCCGGTGCCATGAAATCGGGAATCGGGACATGGAGCGTGTGTGTCCGGGGTGATGTCGTGGTCGCAGCACTCGTGGCGACCAACGCCTTCGGCGACGTCGTGGACCACCGCACGGGGGCGATTCTCGCAGGGGCGCGGGATCCGGCGACGGGGTGCTTCGCCGATACCGCCGCTCTCCTGCAAGCGCCCGGAGACGCCGCCCTGGCGAGCCTGACCGGCAATCTGCTCGAGCATACCTCCATCGGCGTGGTCGCCACGGACGCGGTTCTGACCAAGGCGCAGGCGGCCAGGCTGAGCATCGCCGCCCACGCCGGCTTGGCGCGCGTCGTCCGGCCGTCGCACACGGCGGTGGACGGGGACACGTTCTTCGTCATGGGCACCGGGACCCGGGAAGCGGACCTCCTCGTACTCGAGTCGGCGGTTGCGGACGTTGTCGCCGAGGCCGTGCTCCGCTCGGTGCGCATGGCGGGTGCGGCCGGCGGGGTACCGGGGCCGGCTCAGCGTCCCGCATCCGGTTAGGGTTTGGCGATCCAGGTGGTGGCTTTGTCCGGGCATCGCGCTCTTGTTAGACTACCGGGGGCCGGCATCCCGAGCGGAACAGAAATCGCCTCGAGCCGGAGCTGCGATGCCCTGGGGCGAGTATGCTGGGGTAACGGAGGATCCATGCCATGCTCCTTGCTGTGGAAGTCGGAAATACGTTGATCAAACTCGCCTTGTATCGAGGCGACGCGCGCGTGGCCCACTGGTATGCAGAGACCGACAGGGAACGGACGGCCGACGAGTACGCCATGCTCTGGGGACAGTTCCTCGCGTTCAGCGGCTTCGGGTTTGCCGACGTCTCGGGCATCGCCATGGCGTGCGTTGTGCCCTCGGTGACCGAGACGCTCCGGCGGTTGTGCCAGCAGTACTTCAACCAGACGCCCCTGGAGGTGGGCCCGGGGATCCGGACCGGGATGCGCATCCTGTACGATAATCCGCGTGAGGTCGGCGCTGACCGGCTTGCGGCTGCGGTGGCCGCATACGCACGATACGGCGGCCCGGTCATCGTGGTAGCGCTCGGGACCGCGACGGTATTTACCGCGGTGTCGAAAGATGGGGACTTTCTCGGGGGCGCCATCGCACCCGGCATCGGCATCTCGGTCGAAGCGCTCGTGCAGCATGCCGCGCAGCTACGCAAGGTCGAGCTTGTGCGTCCCCCGCGGGTCATCGCCCGCGACACCGTCGCCGCGATGCAGGCCGGTGTGCTATACGGGGTTATCGGACAGATCGAGGAGATTGTGGGGCGGATGCGGCGCGAGTTGGGCGACCGCGCGGCCGTCATCGCCACCGGCGGTTTCGCGGAGCTGGTGGGCGGCGAGTGCCGCTGCGTGGACCACGTGGACCCGCTCCTGGGACTCGAAGGGCTGCGAATCCTCTACGAGCGGAACAGTACGCCCGAGGCTGCACGCCCCCAGGATTCTCCGTGAGCAAGGCCCCGCACCGCCATGCGCACCCCACGCCGGAGCATCCGCGGTGCGTGCAAGCGGCAGGAGAGGATCGAGAACGGGTCTAAGGAGACCGTGAGATGAAGCGCGTCGTGAGCGTCAGCCTCGGCAGCAGTACGCGGGACAAGCGCGTCGAGACGGAGATCCTGGGGGAACCATTTGTCATCGAGCGCATCGGGACAGATGGCGACATGGCGCGGTTCAAGGCCCTGGTGGGAGAGCTCGACGGGCACGTCGACGCGATCGGCATGGGGGGCATCGATCTCTATCTCCGCGCGGGCCGGCGGCGGTACCAGATCCGGGATGCGGCGAGGTTGGTCGCGGGAGTGCGGCACACGCCGGTCGTGGACGGGGGTGGCATCAAGACGTCCTGGGAGAAGTACCTCATCCTGGACTATCTGCCCAACCAGGCGGGCGTCTCCTTCACCGGGCGGCGCGTTTTGCTCGTTAGCAGCGTGGACCGGTATGGGATGGCCGAGGCGTTTGTACAGGCCGGGGCCGACACATTGTTCGGCGACTTCTACTTCGCACTCGGCATCCCGGTGCCGCTGCGCCGCCTCGGCACCGTGCGCCTGCTCGCGGCGTGCATGTTGCCGGTGATCACGAGGCTGCCGTTTCAGCTTCTTTACCCGACCGGGTCGAAGCAGGAGCGGATAACGCCGAAGTACCCGCAGCTGTTCCGGTGGGCCGAGGTCATTGCCGGCGACTTCCACTTTATTCGCCGGTACATGCCGGACGATCTACGCGGCAAGACGGTGTTTACCCAGACGATCACGTCCGAGGACCGGGCGGCGTTGAGCGACCGGGGCGTTGCGACCTTGATCACGGCGGCGCCGGCTATGGATGGCCGGTCATTTGCCACCAACGTCCTCGAAGGGATCATTGTCGCGCTCTCGGGGCGGCGCAGCGAGGAATTGTCTCCGGAGGAGTTCGTGCAGTGGATGCTCCGCGCGGGGTTCCGCCCGCGCGTGGAGCGTCTCGCGGCGTAGCCACGCACGAGAAGAAGCGATGAACGAATCGATCGGCCGGTTCGGCCTAGTGATCCACCCTCAGAGCATCGCGGATTTTACCAAGAAATTCCCTTTCACACGGCTCCTCCCGGGTCGCCTCGTCGAGCGGATGTTCATGGCGGTGCCGCCCTTCGAGGCGTCGCACATCACGGGGATCGTGTCTGCGACGGGGATGCGCGCGGAAGGATGGTTCATCGCGATCCCATGGACGCCCCGGGTGCTGCTGGCGACTCCGCCCGAGATCACGTATCGCCGGCTCATTCAGGCCGGGCGAATCGCTGAGCGCCTCGGGGCGGGCATCATCGGGCTCGCGGCGTTCACAAAGGTCGTGGGCGATCGGGGCGTATCGGTGGCGCGGGCCCTGGAGGTCGGCGTCACGACCGGAAACAGCCTCACCGCCGCAACTGCGGTGGAGGGCGCTTTCCTTGCGACGTCCCGGATGGGCATGGACGCGCGGGAGGCTCGGGTGGCCGTGATCGGGGCGACCGGATCGATCGGCGCGGTGTGCAGCCAGATACTGGCACCCCAGGTAGGAGAGTTGGTGCTGGTCGCTCGAACCCTCGAACGGCTCGAGTCTCTTGCCGGGCGGTTGCGCGCGACGGCTTCGACACCCATCTCCGTCACGTCGGACGTACGCTCGGCCGTCGGGCGGGCCGATGTGGTTCTCACGGTGAGTTCCGCGATCGACGTCCTGATCGAGCCCGAGGATCTCCGGCCGGGCGCCGTCGTCTGCGACGTCGCGCGTCCCCGCAACGTCTCTCGCCTCGTGTACGAACGGCGGCGGGACGTGCTGGTGATCGACGGTGGGGTGATCGACGTACCGGGTCAAGTGGATTTCGGACTGGATTTCGGCTTTCCTCCGGGTACGTGCGAGGCGTGTATGGCGGAGACGATCCTGCTCGCGCTGGAGAGACGACACGTCGACTATACCTTGGGCTCGGAGATAGAGCTGGCCAAGGTCGAAGAGATCCACGCTCTGATGCACAAGCACGGATTTCGGCTGTCCGGCCTGCGACGGTTCGAGCGTAAGATCTCGGAAGAGGAACTCCAAGCGATCCGCGCGGCGGCGCGCGGATCGCGCCCCAGGGTACGTTCGCCCCGCATCGACGCGGGGGACGCCACGGCGGGGGATGTGCCGACTCTGTCGAACCCGCCTCGCGGGCGCCCATGAACGACTGCGTCGGGGGTAACGCCGCGGCCGGGAAATCGCGGATCGGGCGAAAACGGCCTCTCGGGCGCCTCAAAACGACTACGTCGGGATAATGACGCGAGTGGAAAGTCTTTGACAAGGCCCCCCCGGGTCTTGTATACTACGCGCGAGTCCGAGGCTGAGGGATAGTCCCCTCAGTCTCGTAGCCACTTATGGCGAGTTTATGTTCCTATCACGAGGCCCTGCAGGTGAGTTGAGCCGCATGGACGAGAAGGAAACGTTTCTGACTCCGGAAGGGCTGCGCAAGCTTGAGGAGGAACTGGACCACCTCAAGTCGGTCAGGCGGAAGCAAGTTGCCGAGCGCATCAAGCAGGCCAAAGAATTCGGTGATCTGATGGAGAATTCGGAGTACGAGGACGCCAAGAACGAGCAGGCGTTCATCGAGGGCCGGATCCTGACGGTCGAAGGGATGCTGCGCAGCGTTAAGGTCATCGACAATCATGACGTTCGTTCGGATGTCGTGACGATCGGGAGCACGGTCAAGATCACCGACGAGAGCGGCGAGGATCTGACCTATACGATCGTCGGATCCGCCGAGGCCGATCCGACTCGCGACAGGATCAGCAACGAGTCCCCGGTTGGCCGGGCGCTGCTCGGCAAGCGGAAAGGGCAGGCCGTCACGGTGCAGGTCCCAGCGGGCACGATCCGGTACACGATCAAGGCCATCAAGCGGTGACCGGATCTCCCGAGTCTGTTCGACTTGCCTCGCGGGCCCCTCGAAACGGCTGTGCCGGGGGTCAGGGGACGTGCCATTACCCCCCTGCAGCGTCCACATTTCGGACCGGTTCGCCCACGCCGTTCGACGGAGCCGGCCGCGTCTGATCGATCGTGCGATGATCGAACGATTGTGGGTTTCTCATTTCCGCGCTCTGCGGGCGCCACGTATCCGTAGGATTCCACGGGCTCGGACGGTTTGGCCCGGTTGCGGTCTTTGGTGAGCCGTTCTCGTCAATTGACGGCCCGGGGCGAGTGGAAATTCGCACCGGCTTCAGGCGATTCATAAGACGCGCGTATACACCGGACGCGCCGTTCGTCAAACTAGACGTCGCGGGTTGCCTGCGGGATGGGAACATATTTGGTGAGGACGTTGTTGAGGCCGATGGGATGCCGGACGGCAGGAGTCCATATAAGGGTGAAGAAGAGAACGCCAAAGCACGCGACTCGTTCGTCGATATGGCGAGTGGGTCCGGGAATGACCGGGAGGATCGCGGACGTATTTCGTAGTAGTGGAGTAGTTTTCGCTCTGCCGGGGTGCCCGGGTCCGAATGTGCAGGATCCGGGGAAGCGAACAACGACGGTGGTATTCGCAGCAGCAGGTAGCGGTCGCAGGCGTCGGCACCGACTCGCGACGGAGAGGTCCCGGCAGAGAGGAGGTCACCTGCGAGATGTTTGAACGGTTCACCGAGCGTGCACGCCGCGTCATCATCCTTGCTCAAGAGGAGGCGAAGCGGCTCAATCACAGCGCGGTCGGTACCGAGCACATCCTCCTCGGTATCATCCGTGAGGGCGAGGGCGTGGCCAGCAAGGTCCTCGAGTCTCTCAACATCAACCCGGATCGCGTCAGGGCCGAGATCGAGAGTGCGATCGGCCGCGGGGAGCGCACGCCCTATGAGGAAGTTGCGTTCACGCCGCGGGCTAAGAAAGTGCTGGAACTCGCGCTGGACGAGGCCCGGAGGCTGGGACACAACTACATCGGCACCGAGCATCTTTTGCTCGGGTTGATCCGTGAAGGCGAGGGCGTCGCCGCCCGCGTGCTCGAGGCCATGGGCGCAGATCTGGAGCGTGTCCGGTCTCAGGTCGTCTATCTGCTCGGGGAAGAGGGCACGGCGTCGTACACTAAGCAGGCGAGCAAGACGCCCACGCTCGACGAGTTCGGTCGCGACCTGACCAAGCTCGCCCGAGAGAACAAGCTCGACCCTGTGATTGGGCGCGAGCGGGAAATCGAACGCGTCATCCAGGTGCTTTCCCGGCGCACCAAGAACAATCCGGCCCTAATCGGTGAGCCGGGTGTCGGCAAGACCGCGATCACGGAGGGACTCGCCCAGAGGATCGTGCGTGGCGACGTCCCCGAAGTGCTCAGGACGAAGCGGGTCGTGCAGCTGGATCTTGCGGCGCTCGTCGCCGGCACGAAGTACCGGGGCGAGTTCGAAGAGCGGATGAAGAAGGTGATGGAGGAGATCCGCAAGGCTCAAGGCGAGGTCATCCTGTTCGTCGACGAGCTGCACACGCTCGTGGGCGCCGGGGCCGCCGAGGGCGCGATCGACGCCAGCAACATCCTCAAGCCATCGCTGTCTCGAGGCGAGCTGCAGTGCATCGGCGCGACCACGTTGGACGAGTACCGGAAGTACGTCGAGCGCGATGCTGCGCTGGAGCGGCGGTTTGCGCCGATCCTCGTGGCGGAGCCTGCTGTCGAGCAGAGCATCGAGATTCTTCGCGGGCTGCGAGAGCGGTACGAGGCGCACCACGGCGTGAAGATCAGCGACGAGGCGCTCGTGGCCGCGGCCACGCTTGCCGACAAGTACATCTCGGACCGGTTTCTGCCGGACAAGGCGATCGACCTCATGGACGAGGCGGCGAGCAAGATCCGGCTGCAAGCCAGTTTCCTCCCGCAGGAAGTGCGGCAGGCGCTCGAAAAGGCCGACCGTGTCCGTCGGGAAAAGGAAGAAGCCATCAAGGGGCAGGACTTCGAGAAGGCGGCCGCCCTCCGTGACAAGGAGAAGGTGCTCCGCCAGAAGCTGGAAGAGCTGGAAAGCTCCTGGAAGACCGAGAAGGGGCGCGACATCACGACCGTCAGCGCGGACGACATCGCCGACATCGTATCCAGCTGGACGGGGATCCCGGTGATGCGTCTCGTCGAGGAGGAGACCGAGAAACTCCTCCGCATGGAGGACTCGCTGCACAAGCGGATCGTCGGTCAGGAAGAGGCGGTCCGTGCGGTGTCCCGAGCCGTCCGGCGAGCGCGGGCGGGGCTCAAAGACGCGCGGCGGCCGATCGGATCGTTCATCTTCCTCGGTCCCACCGGCGTCGGCAAGACGGAGTTGACGCTGGCGCTGGCCGAGTTCCTGTTCGGCGACGAGGGCGCGGTGGTTCGGATCGACATGTCCGAGTACACGGAGCGCCACACGGTGTCGCGGCTGGTCGGCGCACCCCCGGGGTACGTCGGTTACGAGGAGGGTGGCCAGCTCACCGAACAAGTGCGGCGTCGGCCGTACTCGGTGGTGCTCCTCGACGAGATCGAGAAGGCGCACCCCGAGATCTTCAACGTGCTGCTCCAGATTCTCGAGGATGGGCGCTTGACGGACGCCCAGGGACGCACCGTGGACTTCAAGAACTGCGTCGTGATCATGACGAGCAACGTCGGTGCCCCGCAGATCGCGCGGGAGACCGGGTTCGGGTTCCGCGCGCCGGACAATGAGGCGGCGGAGAGCCAGCGCACGTACGACCGGATGAAGACGCACGTAATGGAAGAGTTGCGCCGGACCTTCCGGCCGGAGTTTCTCAACCGCGTCGACGAGATCATCGTCTTCCGGCCGCTGACGCGTGAGCAGATCACGGCGATCGTAGAGATCCTGATCGAGCGGGTGCGTCGCGAGATCCGCGGGCAGGGCATGGAACTCATCCTCACGGATGCGGCGCGTGACCTGCTGGCGCGGGAGGGGTTCGATCCCCAGTATGGCGCGAGGCCGCTCCGGCGTGCGATTCAGCGGCTGGTCGAAGACCCGCTGTCGGACGACATGCTCCGCGGCAAGTTCAGTGCGGGCGACAAGATCGTGTTGGACGTCCGGGACGATCAGGTCGTGTTCGAGAAGAAGCGGGAACCGGAGCCGGTGTCCGCCGACACGGGATCGTAGCGACGCGTGGCGGATACGAGCATCGAGGTGGCGGCCCGGGCGAGTAGCCCGGGCCGCCGCGTATTCCGAGACGGAAGGGAGCGCGCCGTGGCAAGATCGGGAAGCGAGGCCGGGCCGGCCGGGCGGGTCGTGTATGTGTGCCAGTCCTGCGGATACGAGTCGCCGAAGTGGCTCGGGCGCTGTCCGGGCTGCGGCGAGTGGAACACGCTTGTTGAGGAATTCATGCCGGCGCCGTCCAGGAGCGGCGCGGCACGGGCCCGCGCGTCCGGTCCGGTTGCGGACGTCTCGCTGGAGCCGGCCACACCCATTACCGAGGTTGCGCTCGGGGAGGAACCGCGCATAATCCTTGGGATCGGCGAGGTGGACCTCGTACTGGGCGGCGGGCTCGTGCCGGGTTCGCTCGTCCTTATCGGCGGCGACCCCGGCGTCGGAAAGTCCACGCTCGCACTGGGGATCGCACATCGCGTTTCGGAGAGCCGGGTCGTCCTGTACGTGTCCGGAGAAGAGTCGGCGCGGCAGACGAAGATGCGGGCCGGTCGGCTCGGAGTGGACTCCCCGCGCCTGCTCGTGCTCGCCGAAACAGATCTCACGCGGATCATGGCGCAGATCGCGGAGGTCCGCCCCGGACTGGTGGTCATCGACTCCATCCAAACGGTGTTCCGGCCGGATCTGCCCGGCGCTCCGGGTAGTGTCGGACAGATTCGGGAGTGCACGGGTGACTTGCTGCGGGTGGCGAAGGCGGAGGGAGGACCCAGCATTCTCATCGTCGGCCACGTCACCAAGGAGGGTGCGATCGCCGGGCCGCGCGTCCTGGAGCACATGGTCGACACCGTGCTGTACTTCGAGGGAGAACGACATCACACGTACCGGGTGCTGCGCGCGACCAAGAACCGGTTCGGTTCGACCAACGAGATTGGGGTCTTCACGATGAGCGGCCGCGGGCTCGCGCCCGTGCCGGATCCGTCCGCGCTGTTTCTCTCAGAGCGCCCCGCCGACGCGCCTGGATCCGCCGTCGTCTGCGCGCTCGAGGGTACCCGTCCGCTCCTCGTTGAGGTACAGGCACTCGTCACCCGTACGCCGTTCGGCGTGCCGCGACGTACGGCCTCCGGCGTGGACTACAACCGGGTACTCTTGCTGCTTGCGGTCCTCGAGAAGCGCGCCGGGCTGCACCTCGGCGCGTGCGACGTGTACGTCAGCGTCGCCGGAGGCCTGCGCGTGGACGAGCCGGCCGCGGACCTGGGCGTCGCCTGCGCGATCGCGGGGAGCCACCGGGACCGAGTGACGGCGTCGCTGGCCACGGTGGCTGGTGAGGTGGGACTGGGAGGCGAAATCCGCGCGGTGAGCCAGATCGGGCGGAGGATCGGCGAGGCCGCGAAGCTGGGGTTCCGCCGGGTCGTGCTTCCGCGCGCCAATCTGGCCGGCATGGAGCCTGGGGATGCCGCCGGGATCGAGGTCGTGGGCGTGGACCGGATCGGCGAGGCGCTTGAATTGCTACTGACCTGAGCGGGTTGTGCTACTTGAGCGTAAAGATGCCGAGGCTCTTGATGCGGCTGTGCTCCTTCTTCTGGACCGCGTCGAGATCGAGATTCAAGATGCTGCACAACGCCGCCGTGTAGAACAACGCCGACCCGATCTCGGTCTCGACCGCTTCGCGGCACCGCTCGCACAACGCACCCGAGAGGTGCGTGTCCATGTAGGCGCGGACCTCCGCGAGGCTGAGCGCGGCGGGGAACTGCTGTTTCGCCGCCTTGATCGTGATGCATCCACAGCTTGTGACGGCTTTGGCGACCGCGCGGCTGACTCGGGCCGTGGATTCCTGAAGCTTGCTGAGAACGTCCAGGATGCTGCGGTGCCGGATCAAGTACTCGTCCACCTGTTCCTGAAACCGCGGCCGAGCATCTCGCATCGGTACCGCACCCCCCTCGTTCGAACGGCCCCATTATGAGACGGCGTCCCGCCAGTGTCAAGCACATCCGCCCTCCGCGCGGTCGCGTGTGAGAAGCGGGCGACGCGATTGAGCGATGCGGCGCCGTACTCTGCCGCGCGCGGTGGTCCGTTGCATCCGCATCATCGTGATATAATGAGGGCCGCGTGATCGAATCTTCGGCTGCCCGTTCCCTCCATGGCTCGTGGCAGGCTGGGCGGGCGGTGATGCGCGGTCCTGCCGCCGCGTCGAGATGTCGCCGCGGTGGGAGACGATCCGATGACCGTGATGAGATGGATGGTGTGTGCGAAGAGCGACGTGACGGTGTGAGCTTTCTTCCGGCCACGGTGGGTGCGATCATACCAGCGGCGGGGCGAGGCGAGCGTTTTCGGGGCGCGATGCCCAAGTCGCTCGTCCCTCTGCACGGTCGTCCCCTCGTGCAGTACGCGCTGGACGCAGTGCATCAGGTCGAGGAGATCGTATCGATCGTCGTGGTCGGGCCTGCCTATGCCCTCGACGCGATGCGGGACCTCGTGACGAATGCGCGCCTGGGCAAGGTCACAGCGGTCGTGTCGGGCGGTGCGGACCGGCAGGCGTCGGTCGCGAGGGGCCTTGAGGCGCTCCCTGCCACGGCCGACCTCGTGCTCGTTCACGACGGTGCCCGGCCCTGCGCGACCCCTGCGCTCGTGCGCGCGGTCGCCGCCGCCGCGGCCACGTCGGGGGCGGCGACCGCGGCCGTCCCGGTCGAAGAGACGGTCAAGCGAGGGCAGGACGGGTGGGTCGCGTCGACCCTGGACCGCTCGCATCTGTACCGGATCCAGACGCCCCAGGCATTTCGCCGGACGCTTCTCGAGCAAGCGCACCGTGACGCCGCGCGGGTCGGGTTCCACGGGACCGACGATGCCGTCCTTGTCGAGCGGCTCGGACATCCGGTTCGGCTCGTGGCGGGCGAGCCAGCGAACCTCAAGGTCACAGTGCCCGAGGACCTCGCCGTGGCGGAAGCGTTGCTTCGCCCCGCGGGGGCACCTGCCGCGATCGCGCGCGTGGGATTGGGCTTCGATGTCCACCGGTTCGCAGAGGGTCGGCCGCTCATCCTCGGCGGTGTTGAGATTCCGTGGCCGCGCGGCTTGGCGGGCTGGTCGGATGCGGACGTTGTGGTGCACGCGATCATGGACGCGCTGCTGGGCGCCGCGAGTTGCGGCGACATCGGGCAGCACTTTCCCCCGGGCGACCCCGCGTATGCCAGGGCCGACAGCCTCGGGTTGCTCGGCCGCGTGCGCGACCTGCTCGCCACCCGCGGATGGCGCGCCGCGCACATCGACGTCGTCGTCATGGTGGAGGCTCCCCGCCTTGCGCCGCACATGCCCGCGATGCGCGCGTTGATCGCCGGTGTGCTGGGACTCGACGAGGACGCTGTGAATCTTAAGGCTACGACGCTCGAGGGGATGGGGGCCTTGGGGCGCGAAGAGGGCATCGCCGCTCAGGCCGTGGCGACCCTGGCGTCGCTGTCGGGGGGGCAGAGCGTGTGATGGACGGTACTCGTCCCCTGCGAGACCCAGATGGCCGTCGGGTGACACGAGCCCCGGGAAGGTCTCGAAATGCGCATCTCGTGTTGATCGAGTGCCGCGCTCTCTGTGAGCCGGTGATCGTCGAGCTCGAGCCGGGGGCCCGGCGACCGCGGCCGGCCGGGTTCTGGCGCGGCAACAAGTTCCACGGGATCATTCGCATCCTGGAGCGTCGAGACGAGCTCGGTGCAACGCACGTCCGCGTACTTGCCGATCACGGGTGCTACGATCTCCGGCGGTTGACGATCGCGGATCCGACGACCTGGCGCTCTGAGGGGTGGTGGGAGCTCGTCGCCGAGCTCACCGCGATTCCGCTGCCGCGTCGCACGCCGTGAGCGCGGGGAGGGTGCGATGGCGCTCAAGATCTACAACACGCTGACCCGCCGCAAGGAGGAGTTCGTCCCGCTCACTCCGGGACGCATCTCGATGTACGTGTGCGGCCCCAATCTGTACGGGCCGTCCCACGTAGGGCACGCGATGTCCTTCCTGGTGTTCGACGTGATCCGCCGGTATCTCGAGTACCGCGGCTACCGGGTCACTCACGTGCAGAACTTCACCGATGTGGAGGACCGTATCATCGAAACCGCGCGGGCCGAGGGCACCACGATCCAATCGCTTGCTGCGCGGTACATCGACCGGTTCCTCCGGGAGATGGACGGGCTCGGCGTCAGGCGTGCGGACTACTACCCGCGGGCCACCGAGACTATTCCCAAGATGATTGAGATCATCCAGGGCCTCGAGCGCCGCGATCTGGCGTACGTCGCGGACGGGGACGTGTTCTTCCGCGTCACCGCGTTCCCGGGCTATGGCCGCCTCTCCGGGCGCTCGCTCGACGAGATGCAGGCGGGGGCGCGCATTGAAGTGGATCCGCGCAAGGAGCACCCCATGGATTTCGTGCTCTGGAAGGCCGCGAAGGAGGGGGAGCCCGCGTGGGAGAGCCCCTGGGGCGCCGGGCGGCCAGGGTGGCACATCGAGTGCTCGGCAATGTCGATTTCCCTGCTCGGACCGCAGCTCGACATTCACGGCGGCGGGCAGGACGTGATTTTCCCACATCACGAGAACGAGATCGCCCAATCGGAAGGGTACACCGGCCAGCGTCCCTTCGTCCGCTACTGGATCCACAACGGTCTCCTCCGGCTCAGCGCCGACGAGGAGAAGATGACCCGACACCTCGGCAATATCGTCTCGATCCGCGAGGCGCTCGGACGCTTCCACCCGGACACCATCCGTGTGTTTGTCCTCTCGTCGCATTACCGGAGCCCGACGCTGTGGAGCGCCGAGGCGCTCGAGGCCGCGGCGAGGGGCGCTGAGCGCCTCCGAACCGCGGTGGAGAACGCCGACGATCTGCTCGCATCCGCACCGCGGCCGGATGCCATCGCTCCGGAGTCGGAGCGGTCCTTTGCCGAGCTCGATGCTGTGCTCGATGCTGGGCACGCGGCGATCCGGGGACGATTCGAGACCGCGATGGACGACGACTTCAACACGCCGGGCGCGCTCGCCGCGCTGTTCGATCTGGCGAGCGCGATCAACCGGGCCGTCGACGCCGTGGTCAAGCGCCGCACCGGGCTTGCGGCGGACCAACGTGAGGTGCTCGCCCGGGGCATCGCGCTCTTGCGAGAACTCGGCGCCGTGCTCGGCCTGCGGCTCGTTGCCACCCCGACTCCGGCGCAAGCGGCGGCCCTCTATCGCCTTGCACAGGAGCTCTCGCGTGAACGCCCCGACCTGTTCGATCCGGCTCGCCTCGGCGCGGTACAGGCGCCGGCTACGGCCCGGGAGGACGACGAGGAACCCGGCGCGGCGGCGGGTCCGCCGCCCGACGCGATATTCCAGCCGCTCGTGGAGCTGGTTGCGGAGGGGCGCCTGCGGGCGCGCCAGGCGAAGGACTGGACGACCGGCGACCGCGTCCGGGCCCGCCTCGCCGAACTGGGCGTGTTGCTCGAGGACACGCCGACGGGGGTCAAGTGGCGGGTGCGCTGACGCTCTCCGACGGGGGGGACGATCGGCTGGTGTTGGGGCGCCGCGCCGTGCTCGAGACTCTGCGCGCGGGCCGACCCGTGGTGCGTGTTCTGGTGTCGGGCGCGTCGTCCGTGCGCGGACCGCTCGAAGAGATCATCCGGGAGGCGCGGGTCCGGCATATACCCGTGCAGACCGTGGACCGCCGCCGCCTCGACCTGCTCGCGCGTGGAGTCCGTCATCAGGGCGTGGTCGCGATCGCCGCGGAACAACCCCTGGCGTCCCTGGACGAGGTGCTCGCCCGTGTGCGGGAGCGTGGTCAGCCGCCGTTCTTGATCGCGCTTGATGGTGTCGAAGACCCACATAACCTTGGAGCGGTGATTCGGACTGCGGAAGCTGCCGGGGCGCACGGGGTGGTTGTGCCGCGGCGGCGCGCCGCCGGTCTCGGGCCCGCCACGGCGCGGGCCGCGGCGGGCGCGACTGCGCACCTGCCTGTGGTCGGCGTGGCGAACCTCGTCGCAGCGCTGGAGCACCTCAAGACGGAGGGCGTGTGGATCGTCGGTGCCGACCCTGGCGCGCCGGAATTGTATGATAGTGGGTCGCTCGTTCCACCGATCGCACTGGTAGTGGGGGGGGAGGGGCGAGGTCTCCACCGGCTGATTCGCGAGCGCTGCGACCGGCTCGTGCGTATCCCTCTGTGGGGACGTGTGCAGTCGCTCAACGTCTCGGTCGCGGCGGGTCTCCTGTTGTATGAGGTTGCGCGGCGGCGCGACGCGGCGCGCGCAAGATTCGACGCATCGCGTTGATCGCGACGCGAAATGTATCATGTTGGTATTGACTCAGTGTAGCGCCGTTCGTATAATGACGATGACGTTTGGGAAGGCTCGAACAGCGGATGAAATCCCTGGCGGGCGCCGGCGTACGTGGATCGCCGTAGCGAGGTTCATTGGATCGAATCAACCGTGATGCCGCACAGCAGACCAGCGATAGGGCGACAATCCGGGCGGAGGCGAGAAGCGTGGTAGTGGCGCGTAGGCCGGTGGTAGTTCCATCGTATCAAGAAATGGTCGATGAACAGCTCGTTGATTGTGCAAAGAGTGGAGACGAATTCGCGGCGGAGTTCTTGATCAACAAGTACCGCAATTTCGTCAGGGTCAAAGCCAAGGCGTACTTCCTCATCGGGGCCGATCGCGAGGACATCATCCAGGAAGGAATGATCGGCCTCTACAAGGCGATCCGGGATTTTCGCCGGGAGAAGCTGTCCTCGTTCCGCGCGTTCGCCGAGCTGTGTATCACCCGTCAGATCATCACGGCAATCAAGACCGCGACCCGGCAGAAGCACATCCCGTTGAACTCGTACATCTCCCTGAACAAGCCCATCTACGACGAGGACTCCGACCGGACGCTGCTCGACGTAATCAGCAGCATCAAGGTCTCAGATCCCGAGGAGCTGGTGATCAACCAGGAAGCCTCGCAGACGATGCGGGAGCGTATCCGGAAGAATCTCAGCGACCTCGAGTGCCGCGTGCTCACCGCCTACCTGGAAGGCAAGTCCTATCAGGAGATGGCCACGGAGCTGCATCGCCACGTCAAGTCCATCGACAATGCGCTGCAGCGGGTGAAGCGCAAGCTCGAGCGGAACCTGGAGGGTGAGGAGGAGTAGTCCACCTGTGCCGCCCGGAGGGCGGCCCAGGTCCGGTTAGAACGTTCGGCTGCCAGCGTAGCGGGCCCCGTGATTTGCGGGGCCCGTCTTGTGTCCTCGGGAAGGCGGCCGTTCCGTCAGCCGCCGATCTGCGACATCACCCGGCGCCGCGGGATGACGTTCCTTGCGAGTCCGTGTCCCCAGGGCTTCCGGTACGCCGCCGCGCGGAACCGCTCCCGGATCTCCTCGTACGACGCTCCAGCGCGCAACGGCGTGCGCAGGTCTGCCTCGTCGTCGCGAAGCAGGCACAACCGGAGCTTCCCCTCCGCGGTAAGCCGTAGTCGCCCGCACTGCGCGCAGAACGGCTGGCTCACCGCGCTGATAAACCCCAACGTCCCCACGGCCCCGTCGAGCCGATACGTGCGCGCAGGGTCGTGGCCGGTGACGTCCAGCGGCTCGAGCGGACCGAGCGCGGCGGCGATCGCGGCCATGGTCTCGGCGCTCGGCACGTACGCGCTCTGCTGAAAACCGGCGACGCTGCCGAACGGCATCATTTCGATGAACCGTACGGACCAGTCGTGGTGCAGCGTGAGCCGGGCCAGGTCGACGACCTCGCCCTCGTTGTAGCCGCGAACGATGACCGCGTTCAGCTTGATCGGCGACAGTCCGGTCGCCTGCGCGGCGTCGAGGCCGTCGAGCACATCCTGGAGGTTGCCCCAGCGCGTGATCCTGCGAAACTTCTCGGGATCCAGGCTGTCGAGGCTGACGTTCACGCGGGTCAGGCCCGCCTCCGCAAGCGGCCGCGCCAGCGTGGCGAGACGGATGCCGTTCGTCGTCATCGCGACATCGGAGATGCCGGGCACCGCGGCGACTCGCCGCACGAGGTCCACGAGGCCCGGCCGCACGGTGGGCTCGCCGCCGGTCAGCCGAACCTTCCGCACGCCGAGTTCAGCGGCCGCCCGCAGCACCGTCAAGATCTCGTCGTCGGTGAGCATCTCCTCTTTGGGCTTGAAGACCATTTCCTCCGGCATGCAGTACACGCACCGAAGGTTGCACCGGTCCGTCAAGGAGATGCGCAGATCTCGAATGTCCCGCCCGTATTGATCCTGCATCGATACTCCCATCACACGGTTCGGGTCGCGGCGTGGACGCGTAGGGCGGTCCCGCCCACATTATTCTGATTATAACCGATCATGCCTAGAACGCCACGCCGTAGCGTGACACCGGTGATACATGACCGGCTCCACCCTCGACGGGGCACTCGCGGACGGGGAGGAACGCCGCCTTGCCCGGGCGGCGCCGTCTCTGTTATGCTACGAGTGCGCACGTAGGCCCTCGTAGCTCAATACGGCAGAGCACCTCACTTGTAATGAGGGGGTTACCGGTTCGAGTCCGGTCGAGGGCTCCAGTAAAATAAGGGTTAGCGCGTGTCGCCCTCTTCGAAAGACGGTCAGAATTCGTTACCAATTGTGAATTTCATGGCGACCCCCGGAAATTCGAACGGGGTACAGCGTCGGTGGCGGCGACCCTTTCGCCCTTGACGAACCTGTTCGACGGGGCCGCGCTCAGCGTCTCCGATGCGTTCGGGCTTCCATAGCAACAGCCGAAGTCCCAGAAGGCGACGCGAGCTTCGAAGTATGCTTGGGGCTTGAGATTGGCTTCTCCGTCGCGTATGTGCTTCTGCACGCGACCCACTCTCGAACTCCGGTGACCGCACACCTCAAGAAGTCAGTCGACCCGCCAGACCAGCACAAGGTCCACACGGTGCTACCGGGCGTTTCAGTCGGTGCTCGGCGCCGCGACGACGCTCGAGCGTCTGCGCAGGTGGGGGGTAGGGCTCAGATCCTATAGCGAAAGTAGTGTCCTCCGAAGTCATAAGCGGGGCGCGCCAGCGGGGCAACCAGGGCGGGCGAAAAGGTAGTCTAGCCGATGCCTCGGAACTGGCGGAGAAATTTCAGTATTTCTCCGGGCCACCACGCCGGGCGAAAGGAGTCCCTCTTGCTCGGGTATGCTAGGGCTCTCCGATTCGACCTTGGGATTCACGTGTTCGGTATCAGCGGCACCTCAAGATCGCTGGCCGCTCCCTCCGGAGACGGACGAGTTCGCCGCAGGACGCTCATCGTTCATGTCCGGGAGGCCGGCTGCCTGCAAGATTCGGTGCATGAGCCGATGGGTTTCCATCGCGTCACGTGCTGGCGACCGCACCTCGCCGCCGGACTGGATCACGCGGAGAAAATCCTCGACCTCCTGGCGAAACCCGAGTCGGGTCTGCGGGGTCACTAAGCCGTCAGAAGCCGGAAGGAGCGAGGTCGTGCGCGTTTGGTTGCGCTCGATGACCGCGAATGACTCAGGCGCCTCCACCCTGACGGTTTTCCCAGCGCCGTAGGTCTCGATATGCTCGGCCCACTGCCCGCACGAGCGATTGGCGACCATGACGCCGATGGAGTGTGCGAAACGGAGGTGGGCGACGCACGACGTCTCATGATACGGGTCCGAGTACTGGCTGGACGCTGTGACTTCGATCGCCTCGCCGCAGATCCAGCGCATCATGTCGACGATGTGGATCGCGTTGTCCAACGTACCTCGGTAGTCGATGTCGGGCCGGTTCTTCTCCGCGATGATCACATCGGGTATATCGTGCCTCCAGGCGGATTTCAACGCCTCGTAGACCGGGGCATAGCGGCGATTGAATCCGACCATCAACAATACACCTTTGCGGTCTGCCGTCGCCGTCAAACGCTCAGCGTCCCGCAGTGTCATGGCCATCGGCTTTTCCAGGAACACCGGGATACCGCGTTCGAGCAGCGGCAGGGCGACTCGCGCGTGGCTCTCGGTGCCCGTAAGCACAAAGGCGGCGTCAGTGTCGATGTCCTGGAGCGAATCGTACACGCGGGGGATCCCGTACCGGCGCGCCACACGCCGGGCACTGTCGCCTGAGCGGCTCATGACGCCCTCGATGGTGCACTCGCTCTCGATGATCGCCGGGAGCAAGACCTTGGCGATGGCTCCGACGCCGATGACCGCAACGCGCATGCCAGATGACCCCTCCCGGAGACCGGCTCGTGCGACGCTCGTGGCGCGGCGCTGCATGCAACGCCGCCCGCTCGTCGGCCCCGCCCCCGCCGGGCGATGAAGATGTCGAGAACGAGACGCCGGGCGCCCGGGCCGCGGCGCTGACCCGGACACCTCGTGGTACGTTCGTGGCGGCGTCAATCACGACCTGTCCGCCCGGCGCCCCGTGCCTCGGCAGGAGGCTCCTCGATCTCGACCCGAATAATCAATAGTTGGGGGCCGGCGCAGGCGGTGTCGGTTCGGGGGAGGTGGCGCCTGTCCCGGAACGTGATCCCGGAGGCAGTTCGCGTGGTCATGGTGGACAAGACGTTACCGACACATGTGCAGGAGCGCGTGGCGCGAGCTGTGCAGGCTGTGGTCGCGGCCAAACAGCGGGGCGGCCGGGTGGTCGTCGCTCTCGGAAGCGGCCCGAACCTTCATGAGGGCGTGACGACGCTGGTCGCCGAGCTCATTCGCATTGGGGTAGTCGATGGCGTTCTCACCAGTTCCGCTGTCGTCGCCCACGAAATGGCCGGGACCTTGGACCGGGTACGACGCGTCCCGGGAGGTCCGCTTGGAGTGCCGGCGCGGTTGCTTCCGCGGGGTGGGCTTTTCGAGATCACGGTGATGACCCCCGAACAGCTTGCTCGCTTGGAGGACGAAATGCCAGTGGACCGCGATCTCTATGCGCGGGCGAGCGCGGCCGACGGCACGGTGATCATCAAGGCGGCCGGGAACATGGGATACCCGATGGGATTGCGGACCGAGCGAGTGGCCCGGGAGCTTCTTGCGGTGGCGCAGACCGTGGGAGAGCCGTTGGAACTCGTCGCCGGTCTGGGGTGTCACCCGTCAACCATGCTCGGGGCCGGCGCTCGTCATGGCGTTCCGGTCATGGTAACGGTGCCCCAACTCGTCGGTGGCGGTATGGTCGGGACGGCCGTCGCCGACAGTATTCCCGTGAGCCAGCGGGCAGCGCGCAATGCGAGGCTCCTCGCGGACGCCGACGTGATCATCGAGTCCGCCGTGGCATACACTCAGGAAGTGCACGACGGTCCGTTTGAGCTCTATCTTGGGCATGGCCTCTGGGGGGCTTGGGAAGGGTATTTTACGTACCGGCTCGAGGATAAGGTACTGATTCGCATCGACCTCGATCCTCAACTCGAACAGGCATGGCGCCTCGAGCGGGAAGGCGGGAGCATTCAGCGAGCGATTGACCAGGGGCTTCCCAAGACGAAGAGCACGGGGATTCCTTTCCGAATGGAGATGTCAGGCTTTACACGTCTCGAGGGCAGCCTGCCGATCCAAGGAGACATCGGGGTCGTCTGGCCGGCCTTGGCCGCGGGGGTGACTCGGCAGTTGGGACTGACCGCCGAGTTTATGTCTGCACCCCAAGAGACTCCGGAGGGCGTGCGTATGCGTGAATGGATCGTGAATGAGGTCACGCCTCTGGACCGCGCGCTGGTGTATGCGGCGGTTGCCGAGCGGTGGGCGGCGCAAACGTCTCCGCGGGGAGCTCAAGTATGACGCGCGGTTCGGACATCCGCGCCTGAGGCCACCGATGCGTGCGCTTGTCGTCATCCCAGCACGGTACGGGTCGACGCGATTCGAGGGCAAGCCGCTTGCGGACCTCGCTGGCAAACCCATGATCGTGCACGTGTGGGAGCGGGCGCGAGCCGCGAAGACTGTCACGCAGGTGGTGGTCGCGACCGACGACAACCGCATAAAGAGTGCGGTGGAGGTCCACGGCGGTGAGGCGCGGCTCACCGCATCGACACACCCCACCGGGACGGATCGAGTCGCGGAAGTCGCGCGTGGCGTCGATTGCGACCTCGTCGTGAACGTGCAGGGGGACGAGCCACTGCTTGAGCCGGGTATGGTCGACGAGGTCATCGACCTGTTGCGCGAGGACCAACGCGCCGATATGTCGACGCTCATGATGCCGATCACGAGCGACGAGGAGTTTCAAAACCCCAACGTCGTAAAAGTCGTCGCCGATCTCAACGGCAACGCCTTGTACTTCTCTCGCGGGCAGATCCCGTACCCGCGCGTGAGAAACGTGGTCTCTCCGCAGGTGCACATCGGCATCTACGGGTACCGACGGGAGTTCCTGCTGCGGTTCACGCAGCTCAAGCCGACCCCGCTCGAACAGACCGAGTCGTTGGAGCAGCTGCGGGCGCTGGAACACGGCTACCGGATTCGTGTCGCACAAACCCGGTACCCGTACCCCGGCGTGAGCGTGGACACTCCTGCCGACCTCGAACTCGTCGCGGCCATCCTGGCCAAGGCGTCGCGGGGGGCGTGAGGTTGGACCTGGGGATCAGTTCCGTCGTGTTCGAGTCGGCCTCGGCCGGTGACATGACACCTGACGTCGTGGCGTGGCACTGCCGGACGCTTGGCTTACGCACGGTCGAGGTGCGTGCCGACTACCTCTGCGGTGAAGGGCGCTCTCCCGGCACTGTCGCGAGCGTCCTGGGCCGCCACGGCCTTCGAGTGGTCTATGCGACCGACACCGTACTCGCCGCGGAGGTGTCGGACGTGAAGGACTCAGGCAGTCGGCTCCGACACGACCTCGCCATCGCGGGCGCGCTAGGTGCCCGCATCCTCCGCATTTTCCCCGGGGACCTCGCACATCTCGGACCGGCCGCTGCTGCGCTTGCTGCTACCTGGGGGCGTGCCGCCGAAGAGGCCGGCGTCCAGCTCGTGTTGGAGAACGTCGCAGAAGGGCCTGGCAGCGATCTCCCGGCGCTTGCTGATTTTGTGCGCCGCGTCCCGGCGACAGTGCGGTTGAATGTTGATGTGGGGAACGCCGCTCAAGCCGGTTTGGAAGTGGCGGCCGTCGTCGCGAGGGTTCGCGATGTGATCGCCATGGTCCACCTGAAGGGATTGCCAGATGGAGACCTTCGTTGGATCGGAGCGATAGACTTTGCGGCCGTCGCGCGGGCGCTCTCCGGTTGGGACGGACCGGTGTGTCTAGAGCAGGACGCGGGGCCTGCCCCGTGGGACACTGTGATGCGGTGGCTCCATTGGCTCACGTCTGCCGGATTCTCCCCGGCGAGGATGGGTGCATAATGCGACTTGAAGGGATCGTCGTTCCGATCGTCACGCCGCTCACCAACCAGGGAGTCGATGAAGAGGCCGCCGCCGCACTGGTCGCGGACCTGATCCGCAGTAAGGTCCACGGGCTGTTCGTTGGCGGCACGACGGGAGAAGGTCCGCTGTTGAGCCCCGAGGAGCGTCGGACGTTGCTTCGCGTGGTGCGGCGTGAGGCGGCGGGAAGGATTCCGGTGCTCGCTGGCGTTGCGGCCGTCTCGACCGATCAGGCGCGAATGTTCGTGGAGTGGGCAGCCGAGGACGGGGCTGATGTTGTCGTGGTGATGACCCCGTATTTCTATCATTACGAGCAGTCGGAGCTCCGAACGCATCTTGAGACCATCCTTGAAGGGTCCCCTCTTCCAGTGGCACTGTACGAGATTCCTTCACGAACAGGGAATCGGCTGAGAATCGAGACCGTCCGTGCGCTCATGCCCCATGAACGGCTTGTCGCGTTCAAGGATAGTAGCGGCGACATGGGGTATTTCCTCCGTCTCCTCCAGGTGGCGCGCCAGGGCGTGCCCGTTCTGATGGGCGATGACGCACTCGTCCTGCCTGCGATGGCAGCGGGTGCGGCTGGGGGCGTCTGCGGGTTAGCGAACGTTTGCCCTGCCGTGACGGTCAATCTGTACAATGCCATTCGGGCGGGTAACCTTTCGCTGGCGCAGAGGCTTCAGCAGCAGGTCATCGTTGGGCAGAACGCAATTCTCGCAACGAGCTCCATTCCCGCGGCCCTCAAGGCGGCGCTCATCGCGCGGGGTATCCGCGCCGGGATCCCCAAGCCGCCGCTCGTGCCCCTGTCCGCCGAGGCGTCCGAGCAATGCTGCGCTGCGTTGCGGGCGGCGGGGTTACTGGAGTGATCCTCGCGGGCCCTATTGGGGTACGGAGCCGGCAAAACGGTTTGTACGCAAACGCGTAACGAAACCGATCGCCTCTCGAAGACAGCGATCTCCGTCGCCTTCATCTGGCAAAGCAAGAGTCACATATTCCTCGTAGCCAAGGGACCAGAGCGCCCACATCGCGGACGAGGTCGCGCGCAGGGTCGGGATCGTGCACGTGGGGAACGGCTATCTCGCATGGCTCGAGGTCGAATCCTTGCGTGATGATACACGGGCGCGATCGGGCCGTGCTCCATGGTGATGACTGCGAAGTCGAAAACGGCGAAGCCGAACGATCCCGAGACCCATAGCGTCGCGGTGCCCTGCGCAAGGCATTCGCGAAGTCACTGAAGTCCGGGCGTTCCGATGGGGACTTGCCTTCGCTGCGCATGCGCGTACCGCGACCGAGCACAGGCCGATGGGTCCGTAGATCGAGGACGCCAGTGCGGCCGACACCATTGCCGACGTCCCGCTGCTCTTCACGTCGCGCCAGCGGGAGGCCCAATGATACCGGCCTAGACTGTTGCGCGAGGTGTTCCACGGCAGCACTGCGCGGTTGCGGCCCGACCGTCGAGGCGTGTCGTTTGTGGTCGGTCACGGCGGCGTGGCGGTCGACGCACGGACGACGAGGCGTGGTTGGAACACGATCGTCTGCGGCTGGCTCGAGCCCCGTAGGCGAAGCCGGTCGATTAAGAGCTGCGCGGCTGCGGTTCCGAGGCTGTAGGCGGGTTGGGCGATCGTGGTCAGAGGCGGCGTCAGGATGGGGGCCCAATCCATGTCGTCGAAGCCAATGACCGACATGTCCCGCGGGATTGCAATTCCGGCCTCCTGGAGGCGCAGGAGGGCGCCGATCGTCATCAGATTGTTGGCGACGAGGATACCGGTGGGCCTGGGCCGCAGCTCAAGAAATTCTCTGACGAGAGTGTAGCCGCTCTGCTGCTTGAAGTCCCCTTCGAGAATCAACTCGTCTTCGATCGGAAGCCCGGTGGCCCGGACCGCCTCCCGGTACCCCTCCAGGCGCTCCCGCCCCGTGTAGTGGCGACGCGGGCCGGTGATGATGCCGATCCTGCGGTGCCCAAGTGCCAGCAAGTGCTCCATCCCGGCCCGGACGCCCGCCCGATTATCGACCAGCACGGCGTCCGACTCGAGGCCGTCGAGCTTGCGGTCGACCTGCACGATCGGGATGCCGGTTGCCGCGAGGGAGCGGAATTCGTCGGTCGGGCCGCTCGACGGCGACAGGACGAGGCCGTCGACGCGCTTCTCTCGGATCGTCCGTAGATGGAGGACTTCCTTGTGGGGGTCCTCGTCCGCGTTGAAGAACAGGAGGGAATAGCCGTGGGCGAGGACGACATTCTCAATGCCCCGGACCACCGCGGCGAAGAACGGGTTGGCGTTATCGGAAACGATGACCGCGACGGTGTCCGTGTATCCTTTGATCATGCTGCGTGCGATCGAGCTCGGCGTGTAGTCAAGGGTTTTCGCCGCCAGCATGACTCGCTCGCGCGAGGCGTGACTGACCCGGCCGTACCCGCCGAGGACGCGGGCAGCGGTCGCGACCGAGACCCCGGCCTCTGCAGCCACGTCGCGGATCGTCGCCATTCGTTCCTCCGTTCTTGAGAACGTTATCTACAGATTCTCTCTGCCACGGCGGGCCCCTGTCGGCGGTTCGCTTCGCATCAAGCCCCCGGAAGCCGTGCTGAGATCACACGATGACCTGCCGCGTCAACCCAGGAGGGCTCATTGCGACGAACGTCGAACGTCGCGCAGGAGAACGTTCTCACGCGTTCTGACGGTGGGGTCGGGTGATCACCACCGCATCGATTGCACCCACCGAGCGGGGAAGGAGGTGGCGGCACCGAAGCGGAGAGAGCGGACGTTGAACGAGCGTCGCAACTGGTGCGGCCTGCGGTGGCGCATGCAAGGCCGTGGGGGCCATAAGGAGGTAATCTGATGCGCACAGAGCGAGGCTGGTGGCAACGGGGCATGGCAGTGGTGTTGGCGGGGGCATTGGTGTTCGTCATGCTTGCCTCCGCACAGGGGCAGAACGTCACGACGGTCACGCTGTGGTCATGGACTCCCGATGCGCCGTTCATGAAGAAGATGGTCGCGGCCTTCGAGAAGGATCATCCGAGTATCCACATCGAGACCACGATACAGCCGTCGAGCACCTACTGGACGGCGCTTAAGGCTGCGGCGGGATCGAACTCGCTCCCCGACATCGTCGGGCTGTCGGCCGGCAGCAACACACAGATCTATCGCCCGTTTCTGCAGTCGCTGAACGGGATGGCGGCGCAGTTCTGGGGCGCGGACTGGCAGTCCAAGTTCCCGCCGGTGGCGATTCGTCAGATGCAGCTCGGCAACCCCGCGGGGGACCACAACGATTACATCCTCCCCCAAGAGACCGAGGTGCTGAACCTTTGGTACAACACGGCGATCTTCTCGAAACTGCATCTCACATTCCCGCGGGACATCACCCAGCTCGTGCGCGATGTGCAGATCATCCGCAAGGCCGGCTACGTGCCGTTCTACCAGGGGGGCGCGTCGGCGAACTTCACCTGGTGGACGTTCATGGAGATCGCGAACCAGTTTGACCCCGCGACCATGCTGGCGGCGCAGGAGGGCAAGCCCGTGTGGACGCAGCCGAGCATGCTGCACGCCATGCAGGTGTGGAAGCAGCTCTTCGCCAGCGGGGTCTATCAGCAGGGCGCGTTGGCCGATTTCCAGTATCCAACGGGCGCGAACCTGTTCGCAGGCGGTCGCGTGGCCATGATGTTGCTTGGCTCGTGGTGGCTCCAGGAGACGATGTCGCCGCCCCCGCTCCCGCCGGCGGTGCAGAACTTCACGTTCGCGATCGCCCCGTTCCCGGCCATGACGTCCGGGGGACATCCAAGCCCGTATATCGGCGGGATCGACTTCGGCTGGGGCATGACCAAAGCCGCAGCCGCGCGCCAGGACGCGGCCGCCCAGGTGCTCAAGTCGCTCATCAGTGGCCCGATGGAACAGGAATCCCTCAACTCCCTGGATGACCTGCCGGCGTTCGCGGGGATGAAGCCGACGATCCCACTCTCGCCGCACCTCATGAGCCTGTACCAGCAGTACATCAACCTCCTGCCTCACACGCAGAGTCACCAGATCGGCAACCCCGACGTGGCGCAAGCGCTCGTGACCGCGATGCAAAGCGTCGCGGCCGGGAAGCTCGATCCGACAACGGCGCTGAAGCAGGTCAACAGCGTCGCGGTGGCACAGCAGAGCAAGTGAGTCAAGCGCGGCTCGGGGAGGAGGGGCGGCGTTCCCCTGCTCCCCGAGCGCGGTGGAACCGTGGGCGATTCGGGCCGCCCTGGGAAGCCTTCTGGTACATCGTGCCTGCGCTGGTCGTGTTGTCCGCGTTCACCCTGTACCCGGTGTTCGGCAATCTGTGGCTGAGTTTCTACCGGTACACATTTGCCGGCGCGACGTTTCTCGGTCTGGCCCAGTACGGGGCGCTTTCCCGGGATCCCGTGTTCTGGCTGTCGCTCGGGAACAGCCTGTTCTGGGTCGTCGGTACGCTCGTCGCCCAGTTCGCGATCGGCTACGTGCTGGCGGTACTCATCGAGGACCACCTGCCGGTCGGCGTGCAGGTGTTTCGGACGCTGTTCTTTCTGCCGATGGTCATCACCCCGACCGTGATCGCGCTGGTGTTCAACGCCTTGTTGTCGCCTGATTACGGTGGGGTGTACGGCGTGTGGCTGCACGTCCTTCCCGGTGTCCCGTTCCCCACGATCTTCGGCAATCCGAATGTGGCGACGCCGGCCGTCATCGCGGTCAGCGTGTGGCAATCGACCGGGTTCTTCATGCTGCTGTACGTCGCGGGGCTCAGTCAGATCCCGCAGGAAACGCGAGAGGCCGCGTACCTCGACGGCGCTACGACGTGGGGATTGAACCGGTACGTCTACATTCCCATGCTGCGTCCCACGCACGTGACGCTGCTGCTCCTCGGGACCATCCAAGCGCTCCAGCAATTCGCTCTCATCTACCTCATCACCGACATGGGTCCGGCGAACGCGACCCAGATCCTGGGCACGTACGTCTTCCACCAGGGGTTCATTCTCAACAACCTCGGGTACGCCGCGGCCGTGTCCATCGTGCTCTTCGTCCTGTCCCTCGTGCTGGTGCTCGTCGAACTCAAGCTTGCGGGCGGACGCTTCACCATCGGTGGAGCGCGCGTGGAGTCATGACGCGGCGACGGTCCTGGTGGGCGTTCGTCGTGCTCGTTGTCGGGGCGGCCGTGTGGCTGGTCCCCGTGATTTACATGGTCAACATCGCGCTGCGCACCCAGGAAGACGCGTTCGTGCCCTCGTTATTGACGCTGCATCCGACGTGGGAAAACTTCCGCGTGGTTTTGGGCCAGCCTTCGCTGCCACGTTATTTCTTCAACAGTCTGGTCATCGCCACCGGCACAACGGTCTTCACGATCGCCATTGGGGCGTCGGCTGCCTACGCCTTCGCCCGCATGCATGTGCCGGGGGGGCGCGCCTTGTTCCCGCTGCTGCTGTTCCAGCTGTTTGTGCCGATCGCCGCGCTGCTGATCCCGATCGCGCAGTTGCTCAAGTTCCTGGGGTTGGTGAACACCTACTGGGGGTTGATCGGGCCGGAGACGGCCATCGGCGTGCCGTTTGCATTGATCGTGTTCCGGGGAGCAATGGACGGGTTCCCGGACGAGCTTGAGGAAGCCGCGCGCATCGACGGGTGCACGCGCTTCGCCATCCTGATCCGGATCGTGTTTCCCTTGGTCAGCCCGGCGACGCTGGTGGTGGCCATCAACCAGTTCCTGTACTCGTGGAACGAGTTCTTCCTGGCGTTGATCATTCTCACTCGCGCCGGACTGAAGACGTTGCCCCTTGCGCCCCTTGTCTACCAAGGCGACTTCGTGAGCAACGTAGGGGAGCTGTTCGCGATCCTGACGCTCATCACCATCCCGGCCGTGGTGATGTACGCGCTGCTCCAGAGACGGTTTGTGGAAGGACTTCAGGGCGGCGGAATCAAGGAATAGCCTCGTGGCCCCTGTTTGCGGGAGAATGGCCCTCGCGACACGAGGCGGGTTGCAGACAGGAGGACGCCATGATGACGCAAGACGGCGGCGTGCATGCGCTGGCAGTCAAGCAGGCCCGCCTCGAGGTCCTTCTTCGCGGCTTGGGGGGCGTTGTCGTAGCGTTTTCGGGCGGCGTCGACAGCGCGTACCTGCTGGCGGCGGCCCATCGCGTGCTCCGCGACCGGTGCGTGGCGGCGACCGCGGTATCCCCGTCGCTGGCTCGAGACGAGCTTGCGACCGCGGAGCGGATCGCCGGCGCGCTCGGCGTTCGGCTCGTCCGCGTCGAGACGCGGGAGTTCGAAGACGCGCGCTACCTTCGGAACGACATGCATCGCTGCTACTTCTGCAAGCACGCGTTGTTCACGGAACTCACGGCGCTCGCTCGCGAGCTTGGCCTTTCGGCCGTCGTGTACGGAGCAAACACCGACGATCGCGGCGATTACAGGCCCGGCATGCGCGCGGCGGCGGAGTTCGCGGTGCGCGCCCCGTTGCTCGAGGCGGGTCTCGGCAAGGCCGACGTGCGGGCGCTCGCGCATGAAATGGGGCTGGAGGTGTGGGACAAGCCGGCGGCGCCGTGCCTCGCGTCGCGGCTCCCGTTCGGGTCCCCGGTGACCGTCGCGGCGCTCGGCCAGATCGAGGCGGCGGAACGGGTGGTGCGCGGACTCGGGTTCCGCGAAGTACGCGTGCGCCACCACGGCGCCGCCGCGCGCATCGAGGTCCCGGTCTCCGAGATCCAGCGCCTCACGTCGCTGCTCGGTCGGGTCGAGCAGGCGCTTCGCGCACTTGGCTTTGCGACCGTGAGCATCGCTCCAGACGGCCTGCGATCGGGGCGTTTCTCGGCGGGACTGGCGCCGGCGGCCGGCCCCGCACCGGCGCTCGACGGACGCCAGCCGTGAACGAGGACGCGCTGGCGCGGCTCCTGGACAACGTGCGGTCCGGCCGCGTCTCCGTGGCCGGCGCCATGGCGGAGTTGCGCTGGCTGCCGTTCGCGGAGTTGGGCTTCGCAAAGGCCGACACCCACCGGCCGCTGCGCCGTGGCGCGCCTGAGGCGGTGTACTG
>Ga0187784_10000281_pt1 | contig 36093 bp, 23 predicted proteins | sample 1015_SJ02_MP15_2_FD_132964 | JGI IMG/M metagenome (GOLD analysis project Ga0187784, IMG submission 132964) | Tropical peat soil microbial communities from peatlands in Department of Meta, Colombia - 1015_SJ02_MP15_20_MG | ecosystem: Environmental > Terrestrial > Soil > Wetlands > Peat | place... | reverse complement strand
TGCTATCGCATTTGCCGGTGGAGGTGCTTGCAAGACCGTCCATACCACCCCCTTGCTTACCCAGCAGGAGGCTATGTCGGCGATGAAGAAAGCCGGGGAGTGCGGCTATCGTCCAGTGACAGCCGCAACCGCTCGCGCCGCGTAGCGCAAAGTTTCGCCTTGTCATCCTGAGTCGACTTCAGGCCACGAAGGATCTATGCATTTGACCTTTTGATGCATAGATCCTTCGCTTTTCTCAGGATGAGAGCGGCCTGAGTAAAGCGATCTATCAATCTCTCGAATGTCATCTTGAACGAGCTTCAGCTCGTGAAGGATCGTACGAGGGTCAAGGCTCACCACTGCACTGTCAAGGACCGGCCCGATCACCCCGAATATTCGGCCGCCTCATTCCCCAAACATCGGCACCTGTCTCGTGTCGGCCGCCATCCCGCGCCGGCGCCGGCGGCTCGCGCCAATCACCGCCAGTACCGTCATCGATTCCAGCGCGCTCCTGGGCACAAACATGCGCTGCGTGTTCGACCGCAGATCGGGCGGGTTGATCAGAAATCCCTCTGCCAGATTCGACGAAAGATCGTTGGCCATCAGCCCTTCAATCGTCTCGTTGTCTTTGAACTTCAGCCGTACCCACAGACCTTCGGTGCGCGGACGCGTGGTGAACGTCTTGCGGCTCAGCGATTCGGTTTCGCCAAACTCCCGCACAAAGTACACCACTTTAATCTCGCGTAGACCGATGGCCACCACATTGCCCGCAGTATTCAGTAATTCCAGCTTGCCTTCGCGGACAAAATTGGCCGGGGCAAGATAACCGTTCACCGAATCACGGTCCAGCTTGCGGACTACCACTTTCTTATGGGTCGAAGGCATGCTGCTGGGAAAACCCGCGGCAGTGAAGGCGTCCGGGCTTTTCGCTCCACCAGATTCTCACATTTTTCTCGCGAACATCGCGAGTCATCGCATTCTCAGTAGCCAAATTGTCAATGGTGTGGTATTTTCTGTAGTTTGCCGAACCCCATCTTAACGAATATAAGTCTATTGTGCAGAGTAGTTTACGAGGAGGCTGCCCGGAGCTTCGGACGGCTTGCGGCATGGCCTGTGGAAATCTTGGCCCGCGCCAGGCTCCGCCGCCCCATGGCCGCCCTTCAGCTCTGAGCAAGGCATGGCTGACTACATCTACACTATGGAAATCAGGCTGACGCCTGATCAGTTACGCGGCGTCACCCTGGTCCAGGACATCTCCCGCAATGCCGGCATGAACATCTACCTGACCGGCGGCGCGGTGCGCGACATTATCAGCGGATTTTCCATCCGCGATCTCGATTTCACCGTCCAGGGCAATCCTCTCAGGCTGCAAAAAGAACTGGAACGTGCCGGCACCGTCGTCTCCGGTATCGACGACGACACCCGAACCCTGTACCTGGTGCTGCCCGGCAACGTGCGGGCTGAAATCAGCGCCGCCCGAACCGAGCGCTACGAGAAAGTCGGCAAGCCCCCGATCATCACTCCCGCCACCATCATCGAGGATCTGCGTCGCCGTGACTTCACCATCAACGCTATGGCCCTGTCCTTGAATCCGGGCTCGCGCGGTCTGCTGATGGATCCCTTCAACGGCGCGGCCGATATCGAAGCCAAACTCATCCGCGTGCTGCACAACTACGCCTTTGTGGAGGATCCCTCGCGCTTGATCCGCGCCACCCGCTTCGCCGCGCGTTTTCACTGGCCGCTGGAAGAACGCACGCAATCACGCTACCAGTCCGCCAAAGAAAACAACTACATCGAGTACATCAGCGACAGCGCTATCGGGCAGGAGATCGAGCAGATTGCCTACGAAGATGATCCCCTCCATATTCTGCGCTCGCTCGAAAAGGAAGACTGGCTGAAGGTGCTGAATCCGCGCTGGAGCTCCGCCAAAGTAGACACCGTCAGCCTGGCTCAGTTGCTAAAAACTCGGCAACAAATGAACGAGCTGGGATACTCCCCCGATCCCGCTCCAGCGGTTCTTTACTTCCTTACGTCGCGCCTTGGCGATAAAGACATCGCCGACATGCGCAAATTGATTCCCCGCAAAGACCTGGTCGCCGCATGGAAGGACCTCGAGGACAACGCCAAAGATCTTGCCAAGAGACTGACTGGCAAGGAAGCTGCCACGCCTTCCCGCACCTGGAAGCTGCTTTCCGAAGCGCGTCCTGAGATGGTCTTGTTCTTATCGGTGACTGCGCGCCAGCAGGCCGTCGCGCAAAAAATCAAGAACTTCTTCACTAAATGGCGCCAGGTCCAGCAGAAGATTCCATTGCCTGAGATGACGGAGCTGCACATCACCGCGCAACTTCCGGAGTATCCGAAGATCGCGCACGACGTTTTCATGCTGCTGCTGGACGGCAAAATGCGATCCCGCACCGAGATTTTGAAATTCTTGAAACCGCTGGCTCCGCCTCCGCCTCCGCCACCACCCCCGGTCAAGCGTGGACGCGCGGCCAAAGCAGCCGCCGCTCCAGCCGGCAAAAGAAAGGGTCAGCCCGAGGTTGCTCCTCCGGCCCCGCCGATCGCCCCCAAAGCCGAACCCGTGCCCGAAACCAAAAAGCCCGCAACTCCTCCCAAACGAAAGCCAGAGAAGCACACGCATTCGCAGAAAGCTTCCAAGCCGCCCGTCAGGAAGTTGAAGAGCAAGAAGAAGCGATAGGAAGCAGTTCAGGAGTAGTGGCCCAGTTTGAATTTTTCGCCCTTGGTATTGAGGCGTCATTGCGAAGCCCTGCGCTTTCGCCAGCGGGGCGACGAACCTCGCGTGGAAGTACAGGTCCCGTGTGGTCTCGATAATAAGGGTGAGAAATTCAAACTGAGGCACTTACCGGCAGCCGCGAGAATTGACAATCGCGGGCCAGACTCGGGTCTATAATATTGCTATGCGGTGCTCGCTGGCAGTTGCGGCATTGGGCGCGGCTCTGCTGGCTATGCCTGCCTACGCGCAACACGCTGGTGGCGGGCACGGTGGAGGTTTCGGCGGTCATGGCGGCGGAGGTTTCGCGGCGCATGGCGCTGCAGGCGGCATGCGAGCCCCCGCCATCGGAGTCCGCACCTCAGGTTTCATCGGCGCCCGCCCTGGATTCCATCCCGGCTATGGATATCCTCGCGGGCCAGTCTTTCCCGGCCACTACCCGCGTCCTGGTTTCTATCCCGGATGGGGCTGGGGTTGGGGCTGGGAAGGTTACCCTTGGGGCTGGGGCGGATACGGATATCCCTGGTTGTACGGCAACGTCGGCTGGTATGACACGCCTTATTATTCCCAGCCGTACTATTCTCAATACGATTACTCCGCTCAGAATTACTCCCCAAACAACCAACTCGATCAAGAGCTGCAAGCGGAAGTTGATCGCCTGAACGATGAAGTTGCCAGCCTGCGCGAGCGCGAACAGGAAATGCAAAAATCCCGTCAAGCGGCGCCCTCCGCAGTTTCGTCAAAACCCACCCAACTAATTTTTAGCGACAAACATACCGAAGAGATACAGAACTACGCCATCGTCGGGCAGACGCTTTGGGTGCTGACTGCGGAGCGCGCCAGAAAAATTCCGCTCTCTGATTTGGATCTATCCGCGACCAAAAAAGCCAACGAAGATCGCGGCGGAGAATTTGATCTTCCGAAGTAGTACCTGGAAGATGCACAGTCTGTGGATAATTCTCGCCTATCCGTCCTAATACTTCCGCTTACAATGACGCCAACGTAAAATCAACATAGAGTGCTAATGTCCCAATTCGTCCACCTCCACCTTCACACCGATTACTCCATGCTCGACGGCGCTTGTGGGATAGACAAGCTGGTCCACAGGGTAAAAGAGCTTGGCATGCCCGCCGTGGCAATGACGGATCACGGCAACATTTTTGGGGCAGTGGAGTTCGTCAATGCCGCTCACAAAGCCGGCGTGAAGCCCATCATTGGCTGCGAACTTTACATCTGCAAGAAAGAAGATCACAACATGGAGCGCACTCCGCCCGAAGGTGACAGCTACAACCATCTGCTGGTTTTGGCAGAGAACGAAGAGGGTTACCGCAACCTGGTAAAGATCACCTCCGAAGCCTCGCTGCACGGCTTCTATTACAAGCCTAGAGTCAGCAAGAAATTTCTGGCCGAGCATGCCAAGGGACTGATTGGCCTTTCCGGTTGCCTCAAAGGCGAAGTCGCCGAATTGCTGATGGAAGGAAAATATGAAGTTGCCCGCAGCGTAGCCGCTTCCTATGGCGACATTTTCGGAAAGAACAATTTCTTTCTCGAGATTCAGGACCAAGGCCTGGAGATGGAGCGCCGCATTCATCCCCACCTGCTCCGGCTGGAAAAAGAGCTCGCGCTTCCGCTGGTAGCCACTAATGACAGCCACTATCTCTGCGAAGAAGACGCCCATGCGCAGGACGTGATGGTCTGCATTCAGACCGGCAAGTCCATCCAGGACGTTAATCGCATGAAGTTTCAGGGAACCGGTTTCTATGTCAAAAGCCACGACGAGATGTACCGCGTCTTCAAGGATGCCCCGGACGTGCTCTCGCGCACGCTGGCCGTTGCCGAGCGCTGCAGCGTGCGATTGGAAAAGGTGACCGATCCGTTCCCGCACTTTGACGTGCCGCAGGGCTACACACTCGACAGCTACTTCGAGCATGTCACGCGCAGCGGCTTCGCACGCCGTCTGGAACAATTGCAGTCGAGGGCAGCCGCAGGCAAGCTGAAGCATAGCCTTGTCGAATACGAACAGCGCCTGACACGGGAAATCTCCATCATTCAGCAGATGAAGTTCTCCGGATATTTCCTGATTGTTTGGGACTTTGTCCGTTATGCCAGGGAAAACAATATTCCCGTGGGGCCGGGACGCGGATCAGCCGCCGGTTCGCTGGTTTCGTATTCGATGGGGATCACCGATTTGGATCCGCTGCAGTATGAGTTGTTCTTTGAGCGCTTTCTGAATCCAGAGCGCATTTCCATGCCGGACATCGATATGGACTTTTGCATGAACCGGCGCAGTGAAGTGATCGAGTACGTTACACGGAAGTACGGCCGCGACAACGTTGCGCAGATTATTACCTTCGGCACCATGGCGGCCAAAGCTGCCATCAAGGACGTCGGCAGGACGATGGACATGCCATACAGCGATGTAGACCGCATCGCCAAAATGGTGCCCACCCAGCTCAACATCACGCTCGATCAGGCGGTCAAAGATTCTTTCGCGTTACGGCAGGCCTACGAGAGCGAACCGCAGATTCGTGAATTGATTGATACCGCCAGAAAGCTTGAGGGTCTGGTACGGAACGCGGGGGTACACGCGGCGGGAGTGGTGATTTCTCCCCGGCCGCTGATCGAACTCGTCCCCCTCCACAAAACCAAGAACGACGAAATTGTCACCGCCTTTGACATGGTTGCCATCGAGAAGATGGGCCTTTTGAAAATGGATTTCCTCGGGCTCACTACCCTCACCATTCTCGATGACACGCTCAAACTGATCGCTCAGACCCGGGGCTGCCGGATTGCCCTGGACGATATTCCGCTCAATGACGAGGAAACTTATAAACGCGTCTTCCACAGCGGCCTGACTTCGGGCGTATTCCAGTTTGAATCCCACGGCATGCGCGACGTCCTGCGCCGCTATCAGCCGAACACTGTGGAAGATCTCACCGCTCTGAACGCGCTCTACCGGCCCGGTCCGATTCAGGGCGGCATGATTGACTATTTCATCGAGCGCAAACACGGCCGTAAGAAAATTGAATATGAGTTGCCGGAGCTGGAAAGCATCCTGCAGGAGACTTTTGGTGTCATCGTGTACCAGGAACACGTAATGCAGATCGCCCACCGCCTGGCCGGCTACACCTTGGGCGAGGCCGATTTGCTCAGGCGCGCCATGGGAAAGAAGAAGCCGGAGGAAATGGCCAAGCAGCGCGAACGCTTCGTCGAAGGCGCGGTACAGCGCGGCTATCCTCCCAAAAAGATCGAAAAGATATTTGATCTGCTGGCGAAATTTGCCGAATACGGTTTTCCCAAGGCGCACTCTGCGGCTTATGCCCTGCTGGCTTATCACACCGCCTATCTGAAGACTCATTACCCCGTCGAGTTCATGGCCGCACTGTTAACTTCCGTCACCGGCAATACTGACGACGTGGTGAAGTACATCAACGAATGTCGCGAGATGGGAATCGCCGTCGAGCCCCCCGACATCAACGTGAGCGATGCCAACTTCACCCCTCATGGCAACGCCATCCGCTTCGGTCTGGCCGCCGTGAAGAACGTGGGCCACAACGCCATCGAATCCATTATCGCCGGCCGCAAAGAACCGGGTCGTTACAAATCCATTTACGAGTTTTGCGAGAAAGTCGATTTGCGCCTGCTGAACAAGCGTGTGCTGGAATCCCTGGTCAAGAGCGGAGCCATGGATTCCCTCGGCCGGCGCGCCCAGTTGATGGCGGTGCTAGACAAAGCTATCGAACGCGCCCTCAAAACTCAGCGCGACGCCGAATCTGGCCAGCACGGCCTGTTCGGAGTATTCCAGCAGGAAGAATCCCACACCGACAATGACAAGCTCCCGGAAGCTCCCGATTGGGACGAGCATACGCGCCTGGCTGCCGAAAAGGAGATTCTGGGATTTTTTATCACCGGGCATCCGCTCGAAAAATACCAGGACAAGCTGCGCGAGTTTCAGGCCCTGACCACCACCGGCATCGCCGCGGTCAAATCCTCCACCGGTAAAGATGAAAGCATTACCACTGCGGGCATCATTACCAACCTGCGCGTGCTGAAATCCAAGAAGGGAGATTTTTACGCTCAGGGCGCGCTGGAAGACATGGAAGGTTCGGTGGAGATGATCGTTTTCCCCGAAGCCTTTCGCAAGCTGCAGGACAAAGTGAAACTCGAAGTTCCGGTTCTGGTGCGCGCCGGCTTGCGCGTCGAAGAAGGCGTGAATCCCAAGCTCACCGTGAACGACATCATTGCCCTCGAGGACGCGCAGGTCCCGCTGCCTCGCGCCTTGCGCATTCGCATTCCCGCCGAATTGGCGAATGACTCCACCATCGACCATTTGCATGAGCTGTTTACTCAGAGTCCAGGTGAGGCGAAGGTCCTGTTTGATGTTGAGCGCCAGGGCGATTTCATGGTGGTGATGGAGGCGGAAGGCTATAATGTCCAACCAGACCGCAGCTTTATGGCTCGCGTCGAGGAGCTTTGCGGACGCGGCGCGGTTCGTATCGTTGACTGAGAACACGGCGCATGACACCTAGCCAAAGGGCAACCGGCGCAAAAAAATCCGCGGCCACCGCTCCCGCAGCCAGCGATGCCGAATTAGCTCTAAAGGGCGCCGAACTCCTCTTGACCATGGTCGAGGACCGATGGGCCTCCCGCAACGGGGACGTCAGAAAAATGGAGTCGCAACTCAAATCCCGGCAGGAGCTGGAGAAGATCGAAGAGCAGCTCGCCAAGCTGGAGTCCCTCCCCGGGCAAAACGAAGACACGCGCCAGCAGATTCAACAGCTGCACAGCCGCATTCATGGGCTGCGCACGGAAATCGCTGCCAAATTTGATGCCTGGCAGAAGACCGAGCTCGCCCGCCATCCGCAACGCCCCCACACGGTTGACTATATCGAGCGGGTTTTTACGGACTTCAGCGAGGTTCACGGGGATCGCGGTTTCGGCGATGACACCGCCATGATCTGCGGCATGGCTCGCTTCCACGATCAGGAAGTCATGTTGGTGGGCACGGAAAAAGGCCGCGACACCAAGCAGCGCATGTATCGCAATTTTGGCTTGCCCAACCCCGAGGGCTATCGCAAGGCCCTGCGTGTCATGAAAGTTGCCGAAAAATTCTCCCGTCCCATTATCACCCTGGTCGATGTCACTGGAGCCAATCCGGGGCTGGGGGCGGAGGAACGCGGCCAGGCCGAAGCGATTGCCCGCAATCTCCGCGAAATGGCACGTCTGCGCGTTCCCATCATTACGGCCATCACCGGCGAAGGCGGCAGCGGCGGCGCTCTCGCCATTGCCGTCGCCGACCGTGTGCTCATGCTGGAAAATGCGATCTACTCGGTGATTTCCCCCGAGGGCTGCGCTTCCATCATGTGGCGCGATGCCGCTAAGAAGGAACTAGCCGCCCAGGCCCTCCACATCACGGCTCGCGATCTCAGCGAATTGGGCTGCATCGATGACATCGTTTCAGAACCCGAAGGTGGCGCCCATAACGATTACGATGCATCGGCCAAATTGCTTGATGCGGCTCTGCACAAACATCTGGCGGAAGTCCAAAAGCTGCCCATTCAAGAATTGGTCGCCTCACGATATAATAAGTTCCGCCACATGGCGCAGTTCTTTCGCGTGGAGGGGTGAGAAATCAGGTACGCAAGCCGCTTTAACCCTCCCTCCGCGCCTGTGCGCTCCACTTCCCGTGCCGTATAATCGTAAATACGCTTTGACACTCCACTTGGACCCGGGCAGGGCGAAATCTGCTCCTAATTAAAGGAAGGAAGAAGGAATGGCCACAACTGATGTAGCGCTCCAGGAAGCTTCGCGGCAATGGGAGCGAAAGCGCGTCGTCAACAATCTCAGCATTCAAGTGGCGACGGTGAATGGTTCCGGTTCGCAAAGTTCCAACAGTGTATTGCTCCGCAGCATTTTTCAGATGGGTGTGCCGGTTTCCGGCAAGAATCTGTTTCCCTCCAATATCGCCGGTCTGCCCACTTGGTACACCATCCGCGCCAACAAAGACGGATATGTCGCGCGCAAAAAAGAGATCGATTTTCTAGTCGCCATGAACCTGGAGACCGCCCAGGAAGACGTAATGGGGCTCTCCCCGGGCGCGGCCGTCTTGTACGATGAACCTCTCAACCTGAGCAAGCTCCGCTCCGATGTGACTTTTTATTCCGCCCCGTTCGATAAGCTCGTCGCCCCGGTTTGCCCCGAAGCCAAGCTGCGCAAGCTGGTCAAAAACATGCTCTACGTGGGCGTTATGGCCCGCCTGCTCGAAGTCGATATGGCCGAAGTCGAGAAAGCCATCCGCAAGCAATTTGCCACCAAGGTGAAGGCCGCGAACCTGAACTTCGCTGCGGCAAAGGCCGGCTTCGATTACGCCACCGCCAATCTCACCAAGCAGGATCCGTACTTCATCCAGCGCATGGACAAAACCAGGGGCAAAATCATTATTGACGGCAACTCCGCCGCTGCTCTTGGTTGCATGTTCGCCGGGGTCACGGTGGTTACCTGGTACCCGATTACGCCATCTTCTTCGCTGGTCGAAACCCTGATCGATTACATGAAGGAGTACCGCCTCACGAAGGATGGCAAAGCCACCTTCGCCATCGTTCAAGCCGAAGACGAGCTGGCCGCGATCGGCATGGTGCTGGGCGCGGGTTGGGCGGGTGCGCGCGCCATGACCGCCACCGCCGGACCCGGCATTTCCTTGATGGCCGAATTCGCTGGTCTTTCTTATTACGCCGAAGTGCCCGGAGTGGTTTGGGACATCCAGCGCGTCGGGCCCTCCACCGGCTTGCCCACGCGAACTTCGCAGGGCGACATCCTTTCGACTGCATTCCTATCGCACGGCGATACCAGGCACATCATGTTGTTCCCCAGCTCGGTTGCCGAATGTTTCAGCATGGCCCAGGACGCCTTCAATCTGGCCGAGCATTTCCAGACCTTGGTCTTCGTGATGTCCGATCTCGACCTCGGCATGAATAACTGGATGTCGGATCCGTTCGAGTATCCGACTGCCCCGATTAAGCGCGGCAAAGTTCTCACCAAAGAAGATCTCGACCGGCTCGGCGGATTTGACCGCTACAAAGATGTTGACGGCGATGGCATTGGCTACCGCACTCTGCCCGGCACCGATCATCCTGCCGCTGCCTATTTCGTCCGCGGCAGTGGACACAATGAGCATGGCCGCTATAGCGAGCGCCCCGACGACTACGAACGCAACATGGAGCGCGTCAACAAGAAATTTGAAACTGCCCGTTCCTTTGTGCCGCGCCCCGAGGTCGTCAACACCGGTAAGACAAAAATCGGGATCATCGCTTATGGCACTTCACATTGGGGAATCATCGAGTCCCGCGATCAACTCCGCGACGAGTACGGCATTGAAACCGACTACCTTCGCATCCGCGCTTATCCCTTTACCCGCGAAGTCCACGATTTCATCGAGAACCACGAGCGCATTTACGTGGTCGAACAGAACCGCGACGCACAGATGCTGAGTTTGCTTAAACTCGACATTACGCCGGAGTTGATAACCCGCCTGCGCAGCATCGCCCACATCCACGGCTTGCCGCTGGACGCCCGTTCGGTCACCGACGAACTTACCAGCATGGAGGGAAAGTAATGGCAACCACACCCACCACTACGCCGCCGCCCAAGACCAATCGCATTGGCCTGACCGTGCTCGATTATCGCGGCAGCAAAACTACCCTCTGCGCGGGCTGCGGACATAACGCGATCTCTGAACGCATCATCGACGCCATGTACGAAATGGGCGTTCCGCCAGAGCGCGTCATCAAGCCCAGCGGCATTGGCTGCTCCTCGAAAACTCCGGCCTATTTCATGAGCCGCTCCCACAGCTTCAACGCGGTCCACGGCCGCATGCCGTCTGTCACGACGGGCGCGATTTTGGCCAATCACAAGCTGGTCGCCCTCGGAGTGAGCGGCGACGGCGACACCGCATCGATCGGCATCGGTCAGTTTGTTCACCTCATGCGCCGCAATCTGCCGGTCATTTACATCATTGAGGACAACGGCGTTTACGGCCTGACCAAAGGTCAGTTCTCGGCGACAGCCGATCTCGGCTCCAAGCTCAAGACCGGCGTCATCAATGAACTCCCTCCCATCGACACTTGCGCCATGGCCATTGAACTGGGCGCTACCTTCGTTGGTCGCTCCTTTTCCGGAGACAAGAAACAACTCTTGAGCATGTTGAAAGCGGCTATCTCGCATCGCGGTACGTCCATGCTCGACGTAGTTTCCCCTTGCGTGACTTTCAACGATCACGAAGGTTCGACGAAGTCTTACAAATACATGAAAGACCACGAGGAGCCAATCCAGGACATCAATTTCATCCCCGCTTTCGAAGAAATCGATGTTGACTACGACCCCGGCGCCACCGTGCAGGTCACGATGCACGACGGGTCCCGTCTGCAGTTACACAAGATCGAGGAGGATTACGATCCCACTGATCGGGTCCGTGCAATCACTCGTCTGCACGAGGCGCGCGACAAAGGCGAGGTTCTCACCGGCGTGTTCTACGTCAATCCGACCGCCCCAACTTTTATGGACGTGCTCAATGTGGTCGACGATCGGCTGGCCACTTTGCCTGAGTCCGTTGTGCGCCCGGGCAGGGAAGTGCTCGAAGAGGTGATGCAAGACCTTCGTTAAGGGGTTTCAGCCCCACCGTTCACTGACCGGTCGCAGTCTTGGCTTCCGGTGCCGGGGCAAACTCCCGCATCATCCAGTGTTCGAAGGCGGTCATATTTTGCGGGCGTCCCAGAAAATTTTTCACCAGATCATTGGCCGACGTTGATCCACCCGGCTCCAGCACTGTTCGCCGATAGCGCATCGGCGCATCCCCGGCCAGCAGATTCTTCTGATCGAACTGCTGAAAGAAATCCTCGGCAATGACTTTGTCCCACATATAGGTGTAGTAAGCCGAGGAGTAGCCCGCCAGGTGGTTGAAGTTTGCGTAAAAATGCGCGTCCGAGGCAATCGGAACGAACAAGGTATAGTCCCGCAGATCGCCAAAGGTTATCGCGTCCAAATCAACTTTCTTTGGGTCCTCCTTATAAATGTCATAAGAAATTGCAGATAAGGCGTTCTGCAATTCGACCGAATTGCCCGCCCCAAACGCGGAAGCTCTGTTCATCCGCGCGACCAGATCAGCGGGAATCGGCTCACTCGTCTTGTAATGATGCGCGAATGAAGCCAGCACCTGCGGGCTGCGCATCCATTCTTCGAGCATCTGCGAAGGCGCTTCGACGAAATCGGCTTCCATGCTGATGCCGCTGATTCCCGCCCATTCTTGCTGTCCGCCCAGAATGTGGTGCATCAGGTGGCCAAACTCGTGAAAGAACGCGACCGCATCGCCATAATTCATCAAGCCGGGATCGGTTGCCGTAGGCTGGGGGAAGTTGCAAACCAGAATGGCTTCCGGAAGCTGTTTGCCGCGAATTCCATCCAGTACCGGCGACATCTGGTCATGGCTGTACTTCCCCGGCCGGGGATGCATATCGAGATAGAACCGGCCGATAGCCTTCCCATCCTCAATCACGTCCCAGGTTTCGACCGTAGGGTCCCACGCGGCCACATTTGTTTCCTGGCGAAAGTTGACGTGGAATAGCGTCGCAGCCGTGTCCATGATGCCTTTTTTCACCTGGGCATAAGGCAAGTAAGGACGAACACTTTGCGAGTCGAAGTTATATTGCGAGCGCCGCACGAGCTCGTTCAAGCGAAAGGATTCATAACCCTTAATTTCTTTGGCGCCGGGATCGGTCTTCTGTTTCTCCACCAGCAGCATTGCAAATTCGCGTTGTGCGACCGGACGGGTGGCCGCGTCGAGCTGGTTGATGAACTTCGCAATGTTGGCCCCGTTCTCCATCATCTTGTCAGCCGCGTTGTAATCCGCCCAGGAAGCGTAGCCCAGCAGCCTTGCAATCTCGTAGCGTGTCTGCATCATATTCATCACCACTTCGCGACTCTTGGGGTACGCTCGGCTCGTCCATGCTTCCCACAGGCTGCGCCGCAGCGCATCGCTCTTCGCGAAATCCAATGCCGGGAACAAATCCGGATAGTTCGTCGTGATGCGGATTTTGCCGTCGGCACCTGGCTTGTGATTGTCGATATAATCCTGCGGCATGCCATCCAGTTCGGAGGCGGTCACTTCCACGGTTTTCACGTCATCTGAAATATTGCGGTCGAACATCGATTGCGCGTCTGTCAGTTGGTCCTGAAGTTTTTTCAACTTCGCCCGCGTCGCATCGTCTTTGTCCACGCCGGCTAGACGAAACTCCAGCAGTTGCCGTTTCAGGTAGTAAGCAGTCGCCGGATCGGCCTTTGACGCATCCAAACTCGCCAGCGCGTGATACACATCCTGATTAAGCGACAGCGCCGTCTGCGCGCTGCTCACCTTGGTCGTCATTGTGGTCGCATGGTCGCGGAAGTTCGCGTCTGGATGGACCTGCTGCATCAATGTAGAAAAATTAATCGCCGCATTGAGCTGCCGAACCGCTTCGTCGAAGGGTGCCAGTGTATTCTCGATCGTCCGCGACCCTTTCACGGCAACGATCTGATCGACGGCACCCTGAGCCGCCGCCAGCCGTGCATCCTCCATCTTCTCGAATGCCGCCACGTCGGGCTTTGTACTCCACAGCGGCAGCTGATCTTTGGGCATCTCTTGGGCAACCGCGACTGTGATAAGAAAGAGCGCTGCAACGACAGCGGCAACGTGACGAATCCTAGGCATCATTATTCCTCCGATTATTTCAACTCGCCCGGGACAGCGAGTTGCACCGCATTGGGTTGGTTCAGCCTTTGGAATCTTACCCCCTGTGAGATGCTTTCAACAATGTTCCGCCATCTGCTCGTGAACGACTTCCTGCGCCCAAGTTATAATGGCGCGCACCGATGGTGCTCTCTGTCGGCACCAGACTCGGCCCGTTCTGGCGGCCTGAGAGAGGCGCGCAGCGGCGAGCGGGAGTCGCCAGGCGAAATCTCGAGCGCAGCGAGGGATCTGCTTGCTGAATTCTGGCACCAGACTCGGCCCCTATGAAATCCAAGCCCCGCTTGGTTCGGGCGGTATGGGTGAAGTCTATCGTGCCCGTGACACTCGTCTGGACCGCATCGTCGCGGTCAAAGTTCTCGCCGCTCATCTTTCCTGTTCGCCGGAACTGAAGCAACGCATGGAGCGCGAGGCCCGCACCATTTCTGCGCTCAACCATCCGAACATTTGCCATCTCTACGACATTGGTTCACAGAACGACAGCAGTTACCTCGTCATGGAGTTTCTCGAAGGAGAAACTCTCGCCGAAAGGTTGCGCAAAGGCCCGCTCCCGTTGCCAGAGGTTTTGCGCATCGGAATTGCCGTCGCCGAAGCGCTCGAGGTCGCGCATCGCCAGGGCATCGTGCATCGCGATCTCAAGCCCGGAAACATCATGCTGACCAAAGCCGGTTCCAAGCTCATGGATTTCGGCCTGGCAAAGTCTACGGCTGCTGCCATACATGCGCCGGCCTCTGGCGGACCACTCTTGTCGGCAGCACCCACCATGAGCGAAGCCAGTCCTATGTCTCCGCTGACCACTGCGGGCACAATCCTCGGCACCATCCAGTACATGTCGCCGGAGCAGATTGAGGGCAAAGAGGCAGACCCACGTTCCGATCTGTTCGCTTTCGGCGCAGTTGCTTATGAAATGATGACTGGCAACAGGCCGTTTGAAGGCAAAAGCCAGATCAGCGTTGCCAGCGCGATCCTGGAAAAAGATCCGCAGCCCATTTCGGCGACCCAGCCGCTTACCCCACCCGCGCTGGAGCACGTGATCACCACTTGTCTGGCAAAGAATCCTGACGAACGTCTTCAGTCGGCGCACGATGTCAAACTTCAGTTGAAGTGGATCGCGCAGAGTGGGGCGCAGGCCGTTCGCCAGCCACAAGGGACAAGCAAAAGCCGTGAACCGCTGGCTTGGGCCATTGTCGCCGCACTCGCCGTGACACTGATCGTTCTTGCCGTCTGGTGGAGCACTTCGAAAACTCCCGAGCAGACTACGTATTTTTCTGCTCCGCTGCCCTTCGCGGCTCGGGATGTGGCCGTTTCTCCCAATGGTCACACCGTCGCCGTGGTTGGCTATCGCGAATCGGAGCGAAAGAATGCTCTCTGGATTTATGAACCCGGTTCGCAGGATGCAACCGCTCTTCCCAATACCGAGGGCGCCAACTTTCCCTTCTGGTCTGCTGATGGACGTTCGCTAGGTTTTTTCGCGGATGGCAAACTTAAGAAACTCGATTTGTCGGGTGGGCCAGTGCAAACCCTGTGCGATGCCCCCACCGGTCGCGGCGGCGCCTGGAACAAAGACGGCGTAATCCTTTTTACCCCGAATGGATTACTGGGAGTCGGTCTGTATCGTATTTCGGCGACCGGCGGAACTCCCACTCTTGTGACCGTTCCGGACAAAAGTCTGAACGAAGACAGCCACCGCTGGCCGTTATTCTTGCCCGACGGAACTCATTATTTGTATTCCGCCATCAATCTCTCCGGGCGGCAAAATCTGTATTCCATCTACCTGGGTTCATTGAACTCCAATGAAAGGCGGCTGATTACCAGAGCCAGAGGCAATGCTTCCTATGCTGCGCCCGGATATCTGCTCTTCCATCGCGATCAAAGCCTTTTTGCCCAACCTTTCGATGGAACCCGATTTGAGTTAAGCGGGGAACCGACTCCGCTCTTAAATGACATTCAGTTCTCGCCGAGAATCTCGCGGGCGGTATTCGGGGCCACCAGCACAGGTGTATTGGTGGCGCAGAAAACCGGCGATACCGGTGTTTCCCAATTGCTGTGGTTCGATCGCGAGGGCCAGCAGGTGGGGCTAGTACTGAAGCCCGGCATCTACGGCAACATCTCCTTGTCGCCCGACGGCAGGTTCGTGGCCGCCGATACCACCGATCCTGCCAACCAGAAACCGACGTTTGGACCTACGATCTCCCCACCAACGGCGCTAAACGGCTAACCTTCGATCCTTCCATCGATTCCATGCCCGTCTGGAGTCCAGATGGAAAACGGCTGATATTTGCCTCTAACCGGGCCCTGAAGTTCGACTTGTATTTCAAGGATGCCAATGGAGCCCAGGAGGAGAAGCTGGTCCAGGACAATGCGTCCGATCGCTTTCCCTCTGACTGGTCGCGTGATGGCAAGTACGTGCTCTATGAGAGAGGCCTGGATCTGTGGTTCTTGACCTGGCCCGAACTCAAAGCCACTCAATTTCTGAAAGCCTCCGCCAGCCTCAAGAGTGCGCGCTTTTCACCCGATGGCAAGTGGGTGGCATACGCCTCCAATGAAACTGGGCGCTGGGAAATTTACGTAACTTCCTTTCCCGACGCTCACGGCAAATGGCAGGTCTCGAACGATGGCGGAGATCAGCCCCGGTGGCGAAGGGATGGCAAGGAGCTGTTCTATCTGGCGCCGGATGGAAAAATCATGGTCACTGCTGTGCGTACCGGTATCAGCTTCGATGCCGGCACGCCAACCGCGCTTTTTCAGGCGAATCCGCGAGAGTTGGTGGCCACCTCCGAGCAGGTCAGCTACGACGTTACTGCCGACGGCCAAAAATTTCTCGTGAACACGCAATTGAAGTCCGGAACCATGCCCATGTCCGTCGTCCTCAACTGGGCTGCCAAGTTAAGAAAATAAGCTGGCCGGAAGGGTCGGGGGTGCAAAACTACTTCGCAGCCAGCAGGGACCCCACGCCCGGGCGGTATCCGTAGAATTCCGCGATGACGTGAAGCTGGTTGATGATCTCTTCGTCGTAGCGCTGCTTCAAGGCTGCGGTAAGTATGTTGTGCTGCGCGTCAGGATCGCGGCTCAGATCAAACAAGAAACTTTGCGCCGGAGAATCGTAGGTCGCATACAGATACCTGCCATTCTCCGTTAACCAGCCATAGACCGCGCGTTCATCCGAAGCCAGAAAAAGCTCGTTCCGCTGATATTCGCTCAGTTCGGCCTCGTGCTCTACAAATAAAGGGTGCCCAAAAAGCGGATTCTGCCGGATCGGGCGATGGCCCAGCAGATAGTAAAGCGAGGGAGTGATGTCCGTCAGCGCAGATAGGTGGCTTTCGTCATACACCATGCTGCGCCGCATTTCCGGAGGCAGGTGCACGATCAGCGGTACTCGCATCACCTCCGGATAAATCGAAAGCGAATGACTATAGCGGCCAAATTCCCCGGTCGCATCGCCATGGTCCGAAGTCAGAATGATGATGCTGTTCTCGTAAAAGCCGCGCGCCTTAAGAAACCTGACAAACTCTCCCACGCAACCGTCCACCTGAGAAACCTCATGCGCAATTCGGTTGTTGAAACCCGGCCGCTCACGCCAATGGTCCTCTCGGCTCGACGGCATGTCATTACGCGCGAACTGGTGGACATTCATCGGCTGCGCATAAAACAGTACCGGTTGTGGCTTGTCACCGCGCGCATCCAGCACTCCTGCCGTTTGCCGCAGCGTTGAGCACACTTCGAACTGGTTCCAGAGCGGCTTGTCCGCATCAAGCTTAATAAGATCATCCTCTGCAGACAGAATCTGCCTCAGCACCGTGTCGTAGCTGACAACCATCTGGTATCCATCCACGCGCGCCAGTTTCTCCAGATTGTTTACCTTCGAAAAAGGCTGGATGTAATGTGCGTGCAGCAGTTGGGTTCCGGACCAGATGGCTGGCTCCGATAAGGTGGTTCCCGCATACTGCGTGTAAACGTTGTGTACGGCAATACTCTCGCGCGCAAAGGCATCCAGATTCGGCGTGAAGTCCACTTTGGGGTTGTAAGCGCCCAGATAATCCGGACGGAGCGAATCGATCACCAGCAGGAAGATATTTGGCCGCACTCCGCCTGATGGAATCAGCGAATCCACCAGGTTTACCTCGGCCTGGGCGTGTGCATCGCGGATGTTGGTGTACTCCCGCATGATCCGGCACAGCTCCGCGCAGGGTTCGCTGCGTCCGTTTCCTAAAATGTGGTGCGCCAGTTGAAACGAGGCGTCGTGCGCGGCATATGCCTCCATGGCGCGCCCTACTTCGTCGTCCGTCGCCCCCAGCGGCTTAGCCCAATAAATTTCAGTGGCCTGCAAAGATTTGTATGCCAGGCCTGATAGCAGCAGCACTGCGATTACAGTTACCGCCGAATATCCTCGACGACTGGTTCGCAGAGCGAGAATGCACGCGCCCAGAACCATACAGAAAGCCAGCGTCAAACTGCTCTGCAGCACCCCATTCCAGTCGCCGCCTCCAATCAAGCTGGGGAAAGCGATCGCCATGCCGGATGCTGCCGCTGCAATCCCCAAAGGCACCAGCTTGTTTTCTTGCGCTCCAGGATTTTTCGGTTGCGGCGAAAGGAACGGCAGAACCAACGAGAGCCCGAACATACCCACTGCAAAACTCAGGCATGCCGTATAAACATACGCAGCCACACCCGAGAAGGTGAGCGCCCTATCGACGAACCGGAGCAGCACAATCCAAAACCCGGCAAAAGCCGCTGCGGCCACCAGCGCGATGTTCACGGTTTGCGGCCGTCGTGTTCGCCAACTTACGATTCCAATCAGGTTCAGGATCGAAAAAACGAGAATGGCCAGCACAACGTGGGTCAGCACACTCCACGCCCCCATTTCCCACCGCGCCCAATCTGTGCCCGCAGTTTGCGCTTCTCCCGAACCATGGATCGCAGCACCGATTGCATAGACCACCGCTGCGCAAATTCCCAGCAGCAGAGCGCTGGAGTAAACAAATGGAGATTGCTCATCTGCCGCGTTTTGGCCTTTAGGCCAATGCTCCCACACATCGAGGACTGCGACCACAATCAGTGGCGCCAACGACGCCAGGCCCCACCAGTATGCTCGCCAGTCATTTTCCAGATGCGGCATAAACGGCCGAGCCACCAGATAAATTCCCGCCGCTCCCAGCAAGCTGAACGCCGGAATCGCGGTTATGCCACTTTGCTTTCGCAATCGGAGGATGGCCAGTGGCGCGAGTGTTGCGAGATAAAGAATCCCTTGATGGCGGGCAAACACCGGTATCCAGCCGTAAGGTGGCGCTTTGACCAGCGCAAAAAAAGTGTAGGGAAGGAATGCCAGCAGGCAATAGATCGAGGTAAGGAGAAGATAAACTCCCCAGGTCAGCCGGAAAAAGGTGTTAAGAAGCCGCAAGATGCAATTCTCGCGGTCATGCCGCTTTGCTTGCAAGATGTCGCTCGTCCAAGTACTCACCCCAGGATGACCAAAGTACCTTTTTTGCAACGCGAAGCACGCTGAAATCTTCCCCGAGGCGGTGTATGGTTGAAGGAATCATGGCATCTTCGGAAACGGAAAGCTCGCTGTTGCGGGGCTCGGCGGATCAGCGGCCAGCTTCGGCCGCCGCGCGCTTGTGGCTCTTCGCCCGCAATTTTTTCAAGTCACCGGCCATGCTCGGATCAGTCATTCCCAGTTCGCCTTTCTTGGTAAATGATGTTCTTTCCGCCGTGGATTGGGAGCGGGCGCGAGTCATCGTGGAATTTGGCCCGGGCGTTGGCACCATGACTCGCGAAATTCTCCGCCGCATGCATCCCGAGGCCAACCTGATTGCTATTGAGTTGAATCCTGAGTTCGTGCGCTTTCTACAGACTGAACTCGCTGACCGGCGCCTGCGTGTGGTAAATGCCTCCGCCGCGGCGGTTCGAGATGTGCTGGCTGGCCTCGGGCTCGGCTCCGCCGATTACATCATCTCCGGACTGCCTTACACGAACATGGCGGATTCCACCCGGCAAATCATTTCCGAGCAGTCCCGCGCCGCCCTGCATGCCAACGGAGCGCTTTTGATTTATCAGTTCACCGGTACCATCCTGCCTTACTTGCAGTCGAGCTTTAGTTCGGTTCGCCAGCGCTTTCAACCTCTCAATATTCTTCCCGCTCGCATTTTTCACTGCACCCTCTAAACCGGGCACAGCGCACCCTCGGCACAAGTTCCGCCATTCTTCGCGTAAAATAGCCGTCGGCCCGATAACCCGACGTTGCGAGGATTCCCATGGCAGAAAAAGCCGCCGCGCTTAACACCAACATCGACTCCATTCTGCAAGAGGACCGCAAGTTCGATTGTCCCGCCACTTTCCGTGAAAAGGCTCACATCAAGTCAGTGGAAGATTACGAGCGCGTCTACCGCGAATCGATTGAGCAGCCGGACAAGTTTTGGGGCGGCATTGCCCAGGAGCTCCACTGGTTCAAGCAATGGGACAAAGTTCTCGAATGGAACAATCCCTGGGCAAAATGGTTTGTCGGCGGCCAGATTAATCTTTCTTACAACTGCCTTGATCGCCACGTACAAACCGCCCGCAAGAACAAGGCCGCCTTGATCTGGGAAAGCGAGCCGGGCGAAGTCCGCACCCTCACCTATCAGCAGCTTCATCGTGAAGTGCAGAAATTTGCCAATGTCCTGAAGTCGCTCGGTGTAAAGAAAGGTGACCGAGTCGCCATCTACATGGGCATGACTCCCGAGCTGCCCATTGCCATGCTGGCCTGCGCCCGCATTGGCGTGCCTCACACCGTCGTGTTCGGAGGATTTGCCGCGAACGCTCTCGTCGACCGCATCCACGATTCCCAGGCCGTCGCGGTCATCACTCAGGATGGTTCTTATCGCCGGGGCGGGGAAGTGAAGCTTTATCCCGCTGTCGAAGAAGCTCTAAGATCCTGTCCCTCGGTGAAGCACGTCATCGTCTACCGCCGCACCGGCTCTCATATTAACCTCCAGCCCGGACGCGATCACTGGTGGCACGAATTAATGGAATCCGTTTCCGACGAGTGTCCCGCTGAGCCGCTCGACGCCGAGCATCCGCTCTACATCCTTTACACCTCCGGCACCACCGGAAAACCCAAGGGCGTCGTCCACACCACCGGCGGCTATTCTGTCGGAACCTATCTCACCACCAAGTGGGTTTTCGATCTGAAAGAAGAAGACACCTACTGGTGTACCGCCGACATCGGCTGGGTCACCGGCCACAGTTACATCGTCTACGGACCCTTGCAAAACGGTGCCACCAGCCTGATGTACGAGGGTGCGCCCAACTTTCCCGAGCCTGACCGCTTCTGGAGCATCATCGATCGCCATCAAGTCAACGTTTTTTACACCGCTCCAACCGCCATCCGTACCTTTATCAAGTGGGGGGAGCAGTGGCCCCGCAAGCACCGCCTCGACAGCTTGCGCCTTCTCGGCACCGTCGGCGAGCCCATCAACCCCGAAGCCTGGATGTGGTATCGGGAAGTTATCGGCCGCGAGCGCTGCCCTATCGTCGACACCTGGTGGCAAACCGAAACTGGCATGATCATGATCAGCCCCTTGCCCGGCGCAATTCCCACCAAGCCTGGCTCCGCCACCCGCCCCATTCCTGGCGTCGTCCCCGAAATCGTCACCATCGAAGGCACGCCAGTTCCCGATGGCTCCGGCGGATTCCTGATTTTGCGCCAGCCCTGGCCCGCCATGCTGCGCACCATCTACGGCGATCCCGACCGCTACGTGCGCCAGTACTGGTCGCAAATTCCCGGCGCTTACTTCACTGGCGACGGCGCGCGCAAAGATAAAGATGGATATTTCTGGATCATGGGACGCGTCGACGACGTGCTCAACGTTTCCGGCCACCGCCTCAGCACCATGGAAATCGAATCCGCGCTCGTGGCTCACGACGCCGTCGCCGAAGCCGCCGTCGTCGGCCGCCCTGACGATCTCAAAGGCCAAGCCGTCGCTGCCTTCGTCACCCTGGAGCACGGACGCAATCCCAGCCCCGAATTAAAAGAAGAACTACGCCGCTGGGTTGCAAAAGAAATCGGCGCGCTCGCCCGCCCCGACGACATTCGCTTCACCGACATGCTTCCCAAAACTCGCAGCGGAAAAATCATGCGCCGCCTGCTCCGCGAACTAGCAACCAGCGGCGAAGTCCAGGGCGACACCACCACTCTCGAAGATTTCAGCGTCATCTCCAGACTTAAGGAGAGCGATGAAGTCTAAGCAGGACGCTGGGTGCTTCATGTTTTGCGCTCCATGCGAAACGTAGCATCATCTCTAACTTGGTTCGCCGCCCTTGACACCCACTGGAACTCGCAGTAACTTCTCCGCCATCAGACCCAATCGGGTTTCGTCCCGGAGAACCGAATGTCCAAGCTGCCTTTGCTGATCCTTCCGCTTCTAGTCATTCCCGTCGCTGCCGACCAAAAGCCGTCCGCCAACCCTGCCACCGACGCCGACAAGCCTCGCGTCTTCATCACCGACAGCCAATCCTGGGAATATGTCAGCAACGCTGGCGGCGGAGGCGGCGCATTCGCCTCACACGCAGCCGGAGGCGCGCGTCCCCAGACCGCCGAAATCGTCAAAACCTTTGGGCAGCGCTGTCCTGACACCGTAACCAACAACAAGTTGGAAAAATCCGACTACGTGGTGGTGCTCGATCACGAAGGCGGCAAGAGCTTTGTCCGTCACAAAAACAAGGTCGCCGTTTTCAACCGCATCAGCGGCGATTCCATCGTCAGCAAGTCCACGCTCTCCCTCGGCGGCTCCGTGCAGGACGCGTGTGAAGCCATCACCAAAGACTGGGCTACCCACGCCAGGGAAATTCGCGCCGCCGCAGCCTCCCCCGCAAGCGCAGGCTCTGACCCGAAACCCGTCGCCGCGCCCGCAACCACCACCGGAACCTCGGCTCCGCCTCCCATCGCTCCTCAGCAGGCCCAACTACAAATCTCCTCCGATCCCGCCGGCGCCGACATCGAAATCGACGGCAACTACGTGGGAAGCACGCCCTCAACCATCGGCGCCGCCGCCGGCCAGCACGAGGTTTCAATCAAGAAGAGCGGCTTCAAACCCTGGGAGCGCAAGATCACCGTCTCCACCGGCCAAATCAGCGTCAACGCCTCACTGGAACCCGAATCAAAATAGGCGTGCGGGTGCCGGGTGCCCCATGTCTCGCGTCCTTTGCGACACGTGGGATGATTCGTGGAAGGCACGGATTTAGCCGTGCACGAGTGCCCCACCCAAGCCGGCTTTGCTTGGACGGGATTTTGTTGTCATTCCGAGCGGGCCTCAGCCCCGAGGAATCTGCAGTTCTGTTGCATTCCCGGACTGTCATCCTGAGCGGAGCGATGTGATTCGCTTTGCGAATCGGTTGCGCAGTCGAAGTTGAGGCGCTTAGCGGGCGTCTAAGCCCGCTGCCGAAATCCCGATCGAAGTCGAGGGAGCTTGGATCTCTGCATTTGTGACAACGGGCGCGCGCCGAGGGATTCTACGGCAGTCCTTGACAGCAGACTCGCCCCCGGAGTAATTTTCCCTTTCATTTGTACCGGGCCCCGCACTAACTCCCCCACTGGAAACCCTCGTCTGCTCCTCAAGGAGGCAATATGCGGCGCATCCTTTTCGCCGTCTGCGCTCTTTTCGTCACAAGCCGCTCTTTCCCGCAATCCGGAGCAGTCGTTCCCGAGAAAGCCGCAGCTGGACACGCGCAGAAGCCAAGTTGCGTGCTGCTCAAGCGCATGGGACCGGCCGACCAGGTCACCAGTCGACTCTACTCATTCGGCATTCGGGGAAAGCAATTTCAGTACATTGAAGGTAAGCTCCCGGAGGGATTCCCGTTTCACGGGAGAATGACGGACCACGACGTGCGAAACCTGCAGGCTCGTGGTGCCGAGGTCATCGTTTTAAACCAAAACTACACGCCCGATGAACTAAAGCAGGGTCGAACCGATTGCCAAGCCATAACTGGGCAGACGCCGATGCAGGCTGACGCTAAGCCGCAGCCAGGCGCGACACCCGCCCCAGACGCAAAGCTCATGCCTGCAGCCGCAACAAAGGCCGACACCGGCATGGGAACATCGCAGCCCCGATCGCCGGAACAAAGCTCAGCCGTCGCCCAGTTGCAGATTTCCTCGACACCAGCCGGCGCCGACATCGAAATCGACGGCAACTATGTCGGGAACACGCCTTCGACCGTCGTCGCATCCGCTGGCCAACACGAAATCTCGGTTAAGAAGCCCGGCTTCAAACCATGGCAGAGGAAGATTGCAGTATCCGCTGGCCAAATCAACGTCAGCGCGTCTCTTGAGCCCCAGCCCAAATAGCAGGCCGGACGCGGTTCACCAGCCGCGGTACGGCACCGACGAGGGCCTAACGTCAATCGGAGGATGATTTTTACTCCCCGCGAATTTCACACCCGCGTTCCACAAAGCGCCAAAGGCAGCTGCTTCGGCGAGCTGCATATGGGGATTCGGCCCCACGTACACGTGGGATAGCGTTAAAGGCTGGCCCGCCGCGCACAGCTCAAAGGCGTAATAGGGGACCAGACTCCAGCGCGACGGTCGAAAACGAACCTGCGGGGCGAGGATACTGACGGCGCTCATGCTTGCGAGCCTCCATTCGCGCTCCTCGGAGAATTTCGGATGCTTCAGGGCTGGCGCGACCTCCGGTATGCGCTGAACCAGCTGCGTTGCAGCGGCACCCGGCGCTGCCGGATCCAGGCCCTGTCCAGCGGAATTGATGATCTCATTGACAATAGCGTTCTGTCGCTCCTCGTCATAGACGCACCGAACCAGCCGGAATCCCTGTCGGAGCATAGGCTCCTCGAGCTGCTGACGCTTGAAGGCCACGCTGTAGCCCACGCTGTCGGGGCAGTAACCCCTCCATTGGCTCAGAAGATCTCCTACCTCGGAAAAACAGGCCACAAACACGTGAACGTTCTCGATTGCGGAGATGCCCTCCAGCGCCTTCCCGTAAAACCCGTTCCAAGGCCCTCTTTCGTGCCTCAACCTGTTTTCTAGATTTGCCCTGATCAAGCCGAGCGCGTACGCAAACTCAGTCGAATCATTAAGGTAATGGAGCTTGCTGGCCCAAAGCGTCTTTGTCTCTATGATCCCAAGGAAGCCCTCATTGGAAGTGTAGTGATAGATGGGGCCTGCTGGCTCCTCGGCGAATATTTTGTCTACGACGCCCAATCCTCCGCCCCACCACGCGCGCGTTGAAAAATAGTACCACCCCAGCCCCGTCGGCGACGCGCCAGAGAGTCGCCCCTATATCGGCCCGCGGGGCCCCGACGCCCCGCAACTCCCCAACTTCGTCACCAACCCCAAATTCTCCTCCCAATTCGGGAATCTCCGCCCGCTCAGCCGCGAAATTCCCACTCCGGGAAACCTTTGTCAAGCCCCCAAATCCCTCGAATTTCCCCCAACTCCCTCATTCCATTCCGAAAAAATTTCTCTAAACTCTGTCATAAAAGCTATAGCAAATCTGCTATCCTATACTTAGAAGTAAACTAATCAGGCGCAGCCCACCGGCTGCGCCTTTGTCATTTCCAAGAGGATTTTTCATCCGTGATTACAACAGAGCCCGAAATACACGAACCCACTCACCGCAACACCAAGCGTACCGGCGAATTATCGGAAGCGGCATTTTTGCTAAAGGCAGAAAGCCTCGGCTTCCACATCTCCCGCCCCTGGGGAGACAGCGAGCGCTACGATTTCATTCTCGACACCGGCTCCCGCCTCTGGCGCGTGCAACTCAAATGCACCGAAGTCGTTCGCGCCCGCGGCTACGACATTCAGCCCATCTACGCCATCTACGGCCAGGGGAAAGTTGTTTACACCGCCGACCAGATCGACGTTCTGGTGGCCCACATCATCCCCAAAGACGCTTGGTATGTGCTCCCCGTCGAAGCTTTCGCTCCCTGCAAGAGCCTCCGTTTCTATCCCGACATCGATTGCAAGCGCGCCCGCTGGGAGCGCTTCCGCGAAGCCTGGCACCTCCTCTACACTCCATGAACTCTGCGGTTCTGTAACTGCGGAATGCCGGAACCAACTATCCCGAAATGGAATGCCTGGTTGAAATTGTGCTGTTCGTCACAAACAATTTCTCGGGCCGGCACGCACACTATTCTTCGTAGCGGGCACAGCTTCGGAGGACACTTTCAGTGTGGGTACTGAGCGCGCCTGCCAAGCGCTGGACGGCTGCTTGCAGCCCGAGGAGTTCGATTCTCCTGTCCTCCGCACCGCTGTCCAGCCAAAATTGGGAATTCGGTGATCGGTAAGAACCTTCGTTCCTTGACACAGGTTCGACCGGGGCATAATCTGAAGTTGCTTGGCGGGCGCGCTCAGTAGCGCGATGGTTTGCGGCAAAGGCCTCGACAAAACGGGGCTTTTGCCTTTTACAGCGCCAACCTCGATCAATCTACCCACTACTCCCTCAACCACTTAGCCCCGTCCACCACCGCAAAATCACCGCTAAACCCCGATTTTCACCCTCTTATTGGGATGTCCGTGCCTTACCCGGTCCGGGTCAATAAGATACTGTCAGCATATTCCAGGGGAAAGTTTCCAGGCTTTCTTCCGGGTGAAGGTCAAAAACAAAGCTGATTTTCGGGACGCCGGCCGCGTTTTGGCGGTGATTTGTACGACTCCACAGGCAGTGGAAAGAGAGAGGAAATGCACAAGCCGATTAAGTATGTAGAAAAGGCTGTTACCGTCGCAGCTACGGGTGCGTGGCATGTTTTCGCTCGGCTCAACCGCATTAAGCCCAACCCGTCGCCCACTCCCAAGTGGTCAGACAAGCCACTGCTGAAATCCTACGAGAAATCCAAGCCGCCGCTGGGCTGGCCGCGCGCTACGGATTCGCTCTGCCCGCGCTGCGTTCCGGAGATTCGCCAGCGCATTCTCGATGGCGAGCTGCCCTACGAAGTTCTGCTCAACGAAAAAGTCGGCGAAATCAAGGCCCAGATTATGGAGCGCGACGGCAAGATCCTGATGGTGAAGGATTGCCCCAAGCACGGCCACTTCGAAGATGTAATGTCAATTGACACCGATTTCAGCAAGCACCTGGAAACCGTTTTCCCCGGCCGCGACATTCGGGCCCACAACGACGAGAAGCTGCACCACCACGGCACCAGCACCATCAAATACGGCCGCGGATCGGTGCTGACCATCGACCTCACCAACCGCTGCAACATGATGTGCGATCCCTGCTTCATGGACGCTAACCAGGTCGGCTTTGTCCATGAGCTGACGTGGGAAGAAATCAAGCAGATGCTCGACAACGCCATCACCATTAAGCCGCGGCGCCAGATGTCGGTGCAGTTCTCCGGTGGCGAGCCCACGCTGTCGCCCTATTTCCTGGACGCGATCCGTTATGCCCGCAAAGTCGGATACAACAGCGTGCAGGCCGCGACCAACGGAATTGAATTTGCCAAGAGTTTCGAATTTGCCCAGCAAGCCGCCGAAGCGGGCTTGCGCTACGCGTATTTGCAGTTCGACGGCATCGGCAACGCCGCCAATGCCCACCGCAAGGTCGGCAACCTGTTCGATGTGAAGTTAAAGGCCATTGACAATTTGCATAAGGCGGGCGTCGAAATTGTTCCCGTCATTACGATTGTCAACGGAATTAACAACGAGCAGGTCGGGCGGATTATTCAATTCGCGCTCGATAATCCCAAGAAAATCGGATTCCTGTCGTTCCAGCCGGTTTCCTTCACCGGACGGGACGAAGCCATCACTGACGAGCGTCGAGTCGCGCAACGCTACACGCTCGCTCACCTCGCTCACGACGTGAAAAATCAGACTGGCCTTGGCGAACCGGCGCGCGACTGGTTCCCGATCTCTTTCATGGGAACTTTCTCCGATTGGGCCGACATCATGCACGCCTCGGACTCAAACAACAACTGGGGCCAGCTCTCCTGCGGCTGCCATCCGAATTGCGGGACGGGGATGGCGGTGATGATTGACAAAGAAACGAAGGAGAGCGTGCCGGTGACGGCGTTCCTGCATGGCGACCAGTTGGCGAAAGACATTGCCAAAGTGAACGATGCGGCGCGAGGAAAATTCCTGAGCATTGTGGGAATGGCGCTGTGCCTGATGAAGAACTACGATCCGTTCCAAGCGCCCACGCATTTCAAGCTGATCGACCTGCTGCAGAAGTTTGACAAGAACTACAACGCCACCGGACGCAATTACGGAAAAGTGGGACCGGAGCGGACCATTGACGATGTGATGAAGCGCCGAACCGACCGGTGGAATTTCCTGTTTATCGCGGGAATGTGGTTCCAGGATCTATTCAACTACGATTTCCGGCGGACTGAGCAGTGCATTATTCCGTACGCCACGCAGGAAGGCGAAATTTCCTTCTGCGCCTACAACACGGGAGTGGGCTGGCGCAACATCATCGAAAAGATGCACATGACAGCCACGCTCACGAAGTGGTACGAAGAACACGGTCGGCACGAAATCTTCGCGGGCGGCAAGAACGTGAAGATGGAGTCGACCGAGCACTCGCTGGTGTTGCGTGAAGGTATTGTCACCGAAGAAGAGCAGCACGATCTCGACAAGTTGGGGATCGCCAAGAACGCGCGCGAGGAAAAGTTGCGGGCGCGAGATGCGAAACTTTCGGCGCAGCGCGGCCCCAAGAAGGATGACGCTGCGTACAACGCCAGGATGGCGGCGCTGTATCGCGAAGTGGTGTTGAAAGAAAAACAGCCTGTCTCAGAGAATGGGTTTATCCCGCTGGGAGCGTTGGTGAAGCCGAACGGAAACGGTAACGGACATCACGCCCCGAAGCCGCAGGTTGAAGTTGGTGAGCCGGTCGCGGGAGATTAGTTCAAGTCGGAGGCTTAGGAAGACAAAAGTAGAAATCGGAAAGTGGGCCGCCGCGAGCGGCCCGTTTTCTTTAGGCGGCGTCCAGTTCGCCGGGTGACAATTTGTCGACATAGCACCAGATCCAGGATTCGCCGGGTTCGATGGACCGAATCAGGGGATGGTGGGAGGCTTTGAAATGTTTGGTGGCGTGCTTGTTCTTCGAAGAGTCGCAACAACCTACATTTCCGCAGGATAGGCAGAGCCGAAGGTGAACCCAGGTGTCACCCAGCTTCACGCACTCCTCGCAAACATGCTTATCGGTGGTTGTGATCTTAATCTGATTCATATGCTTACAGGTCATTTGGTCACCATCTTCTTGAGAGTTTGTTATCACGCTGCCGACTGACGCACCTCCAACTCACTGCGGTCCCAGCGAGCCAGAATAGCGCCCGCTTCGTAAGTGCTTTCGAGGAACTGCAATAGTTGCTGTTCCGGCTGCGAAGCTTGACGCACGTCATCGTACATCAGGATGAATTCCTTCAAATCCGGGTGGTAGAAGGCGGATTTCGGGCTTATATGCTGGCCGGCAAGCCCGGCCGGTTCGGGCGCTGTGTATGAATAAAAAGCCGGACCCTCCACCCCGGAGCCGCCCGGCCACCAGCCCGCGCTAATGACCTCATGGGAGTACGCCTCACGCGTGACCGGATCGGCGCCCGGGCGTTCTGGCGCACGGCGGCCGGAAAAGCGCGTCACCGCCAGATCAAAGCTTCCCCAGAAAAAATGTACAGGACTGCTCTTGCCCAGAAACCGCCCCCGGAACTTTTTGAAGACCGAATCGCAAGAGAGCAGAATGCACCAGAAACGATAAGCGGCCTCGGCGTCATAAGCTTCGTAAAGGCGGTCATCGGGGAAGGGAATCGGGTCTGGAACCTCCACCGGCTTGGGAAAAATTGCAACTTCAATGTTGAGTTCACGCAGCGACGACATGAACTCTTGGTAGAAATCGGCGACGGTACGCGGTTTGAGAGGCAGCGCCTTTTCAGTGCCATCACAGCGCTCAATGAGCAGGCTGTGGTCGAGGAAGTCAAACTGGATTTCAAAAGTGTCTTTCCCGTAGGGAATGGGAGAAGTCGTCAAACCGCGAGCGGTGACGTAGAGTGGGACGTTCCACCAATGATTAATTTTCGGAGTGAGCGCCATCCGGACCTTACCGACAATCTGCGCCCACATGTGAAGATTGTGGTAGGTAGGTTTCCACGCCGGGAGTGGCAGCGGCGGCCAAAGTTCGGACGAAGTGATCGAGGGGTTACGCGCCGTGGCCATGGCTCGCCCTCCTAGTGTGCGAGTTTCTAATCTCCGGCCCGAAATTGCGTCGATTCGTGCTCTAGTGCTTAAGCACGACAAGCCCCAAGCCTTGCCAGCGTAATGCGGTGATCGCTTGTGAACAGTCTGGGTTACCTTATGCAGCCTTTTTAATTTTCGCCCATCTCGCCCGCTGGGCCGCCGCAATCTTTCTGCGGGCTGCCGCTGACAATCTCCTGCCTCCGTTGTTCTCACTTCGTTTGGGGCTCACACCGGATAATGCCGCGAGCGCGGCGTCGATCCGTTGGACCTGTTTCTGCACACGTTGCCGTTCATTCCTCAGTTGTCTAAGTACACGGGTCAAATTGGACATGAATTTTCCCTTGGCTAGGAATAGTAACAGGGCTGTCAAACAATTGAACAGCGGGGTAGTGACGAACACTGCTCAAAGTTAGCGGCGGTCACTGCATCAGGCGTTTGAGTGCAGCGCGAGCATCGCCTAGCTGGAAAAGATGAGTCTGGGAATTCTGGAAATGGGAGAGAAATTCCTGGTATTCATTGATTGCCTGATCGCGTTTGCCCGTATCCTCGTCGAGTTGACCCAGGTAGTAATGGGCGAGGATGCCAAGAGCAGGAAAGCGCCGGGCCATCACCTCGCTGTTTTCCAGGCTGCGCTCAACCCGGAGGAGACGGTGAAAACGATTTTCTGCGGAAGAATAGTCTTTGGTTAGCTGCGAGGCGCGGGCGCGGAAGAAAAGCAGATAGGGATCCTCAAATTCGGGGAGCGAAGCGGTGCGGCTGAGGGCGGATTGGCCGTCGCCCTTCTGCACATCCGCGATCGTGTCAAAGTAAATCTGCCAGAGTTCGATGCCACGGGGCGCGATCCAAGGATGGGTAGCTTGGTAGCGTTGGAACGCCTGCTGTGACGCGGCGGCGTTGCCAGCCATGGTTTGGAGGAATGCGAGCCCCACCTGTTCATCCCCGTTCAGCTTCTGCTGATTGACAAAAGAAAGTGCGGGGGCACTTTTACCCAGCAAAACCGAAAGCACGGTAAATGCCTGCAGATACTCACCCGCAACTTCGGTCTGCCTGGCCTTTCCCAACTGAATGACCACGTCGCGGTAACTGCTGAGCGCTCCCTCAAAATCGCCGGCTGTCTGCTTGAGTTCGGCTTGGTAGCCCGGAACGTAGAGACGGCCGAGGGGAGAGGTGCGCTGGGAAAACTGCTGGAGTGCATCGTTGGCCATATCCGGTTTCCGCTGATCCCCATAGACAATGGCCAGCTTTACGTATTCGCCATACTCACTGAAGTCTGGTTTCAAATCCAGAACTTTGCGGTAGGAGGCCACGGCTTCGTCATCGCGGCCGTCCATGAAAAATATGTCACCGCGGCTGTCGATTGGATTGGGATCACCGGGTCGAACCGCGATATAAGCATCGTTTGACGCCAAGGCACCGTTGACATCACCCCAGCGAACCTGGTCGTAGCTGAGAAAGTTAAGCAAGTCTTCGCTTTTCGGATCCAGAGCGAGCCCCTGGCGAATCGTCTCGATCGCTTGTTGGCCCTTTCCAAACTCAGACAGGTTGGAAGCGAGTACCCCACGCTGGAAAGTGGCGCGTGGAAATTCCGATACGAGGGCTTGATAGGCAGCCAATTGGGCGTCCGGGTCCTGGGAGCGACTGGCTTTTGATGCTTGCAATACCAGTTGATCGAAGCGGGGCAAATGCGATTGCAATTGCTCAGCCTTGGCGGCGACCTCGGAGCCACGTTGCTTGTCACCGCGAAGATTGTACTGGTCCGATAGCCAAAAATAAGCGAGGGCGAACTGCGGATCCAAGCGGATTGCTTCCTCCAATTCGCGTATGGCGTCGTTGGCGAGAAAGCGGCGGGCAAAGTCGACGCCTAACTGGTAATGGCGGTAGGCTTCGAGATTCGAGGTGGAAGATTGTTCGATCTCCGGCGCCTGAAGCGGCAGATCAGATTTGGGGAGGAAGCTGCCGGCCAGGCTCTCGGTCAGACGATCCACCATGCCGAAGAGGCTCTGCACATCCTGGCCTTCCAGTTTCTGGGAAAATAGAATCTGCCCGGTGCTGGTGTCCTGGGCGCGGACATCCAAACGCAATTGCGTGGGTCCAATCTTCAGCAAAGCGCCGGTAATGTAGGCGTCAGCGCCTGCATCGCGCGCAATACTTTGCGCCTGGGCGGGATCCATGGATTTGCCGCCTTTGCCCGCGTGCTGCAGGGCGCTCATGACACGCTCGGTGGAAAGCACGTCCAGGCCTTTTATCTGGGCCAGGTTGGTGGTAAGCATGTCCGAGAGACCACTATCAAGCCAATTGAGAGATTCGTCCTGCGACAAATTGGAAAAGTAGAGGACGGCGATCGCCTTGTGGGTTTGACCACCCGAGGGATGGCTGGCGCGGCCGCGGAGCAGCCAAAAACCGGCGCCCAGCGCAAGGACCAGCACGATCAGGCCCGATCCCACGATCCAGCGCTGACGGCTCGGAGCTGCGGGTGCTGACAAGTCTGGCGGAGGCGGCGCGGCTGAAATGGATGAGGAAGATTGGGAAATGCTTGCGGCAGAAACCGCGGATGGCATTGGTGGAACATTGCTGGCGGGATGGGATGCCGAGGGCGCAGCTTCAACGGCAACATTTCGTCCGGAGTCGGTGTCCCGCTTCAAGCGCTGAAGATCGGCGCGCATGTCAGCTGCGTGCTGATAGCGAAGATTGCGATCTTTCTCCAGGGTCTTATTGATGATTTCTTCCAGCTTGGGCGGAACACTGCGATTGAAACGAATGATCGGGGTGGGAACCGAATCGAGAATCGCCTTGCAGATCACTCCAGAACTCTCGCCGTAAAACGGCAGTGCTCCGGTCGCCATTTCGTAGAGGACTGCGCCGAATGAAAACAAATCGGTGCGGGAGTCCAGTTCTTTGGCCCGCACCTGCTCGGGAGACATATACGCGACGGTGCCCATGGTCGAGCCGGGACTGGTGAGGTGCTGCTCGTTCAGCGAGCCACTTTGTGTGTTGAGTGACCCGATCTGGGTGGAGGAAGAATCTCCCTGTACGACTTTGGCCAGGCCGAAATCAAGAACTTTAGCATGGCCGCGCTTGGTGACAAAAATATTGGCAGGCTTGATGTCGCGATGAACGATGCCGGCAGAGTGGGCGGCATCCAGTGCGTCGGCCACTTCAATGGCGAGAGAAAGAATCTCCTCAGTCTCCATGGGACGCCCGGCAATCTTGTGTTTAAGCGTCACGCCTTCCAGAAACTCCATAGCGATGAAGGCTTGGCCGTCCTGTTCGCCAATGTCATAAATGGTGCAGATACTCGGGTGGTTCAAGGCTGAGGCGGCCTGGGCCTCCCTTTGAAAGCGGGCCAGGGCCTGAGGATCGTGGGCGACATCTTCGGGCAGGAACTTGAGCGCGACCGGGCGATGCAGCCGAGTGTCTTCCGCCTTATAGACGACACCCATGCCGCCGCCGCCGAGCTTCTCGATGATTCTGTAATGGGAGATGATTCGACCGATCACCGTGAAATCTTAGGGCGGCAGATGGTAGAAGTCAACGAAGGTTCGTTGCTTGTCGTGCCGGTTCCCAATAACCGCGAGAACTCCACGAGGCGGTCCCTGCATTTCGAAACCGCGCACCGACATGCTGTACCTTCGGACATGCCGCGCGCAATACTTCCGATGGGTTCGCCTTCGGCCTGGTTTGGGGTAATGTTGGTACCTAACGCTCGGACGGCCCACGCTGACCGACGCGAGTTCTGGCAAGCAGAAGGCGGAGTCATATGCGAACTGCAAACGTCCCCACTACGCCTCGGCGCAGCTCCAGAGTGCCGACCGCGGTACCGATACTGGTCACCAGCTTAGACGGGAAACACTTCTCCGAAGTCTGTGAAACCCTGGTAGTCAACGCGCACGGGTGCGCGATGCTGTCACCCATAAAATTTGACAATGGCGTGCCGCTGCATTTCCACAGCAAAGATGGCCGTGAGGCGACGGCGCACGTAGTCTCTTGTCAACCCATGGGCACGGACAGCCGGAGTTGGAGATTGGGAACGCGGCTGGATCGGCCGGAGAATTTCTGGGGGTTGAACGACTGTCCCAAGGACTGGCCAACCACCGTGGCGGTTCAGGCCGGGAGCAAAGTGGTTTCCCGTCGGCTGTCGGAGGAGGCGGCGCAGCGCCGGGAAGCATTGCTCGAGCGCGTCAACAAAGAGCTTGAGACACAGGTCAAGAGAGCAATTGCTGAATCCGTCCGCCCGCTCGAGGAAGAGATTGCAAGTCTAAAGGAAAGACTGGCGCGGCGGGAGGCGAATCCCAGCCGTTTTGATGTGTCACTCTCGAGCATTCCTGCTGAGCTCGAGCAACAGCTCGAATCAAGGCTAAGGAAAGATCTCGGGCCGCGTGTTCTGGACGAGGCGCGGCAGCAATCTGCGCAATTGTTGGCCGCGGCTAATGCCACCATAACGCACAAGACCAACGAGGGCTATGAAAGTTTCCTGCGCCGCGTGGGGGAGGAACTGCGAGTGGTGGAGAAGCGCGCGCGGGAGACTTCGGCGTATATCTCCGAGACTGCTGACCAGCAACTGCGGCGCGGTTTGAAGGACCTGCAGGAAAAGCTGGTGGAAAGCGGCAACTCGCTGAAGCAATTGAGCGAGCAGCTTCTTGAATATCTGAAAGAGAACCTGGACGAGGAACATAGCGCACGGCGCGGAGACCTTGAACAACTGCGAACGTCTCTGCAAGCCGAATCTGCGCGTTTGGGCGAACACATTGAGTCGTTCGACGGCCGCATGGCGAAATTAGATGAATCGGTGCGATCGCTCGAATCCGGCCTGGATCAACGCCTAAGCTATATGGCCAGCAACACCGTAAAGGACGCGCGCAGCCAACTGGAAAGTGTGGCGAATAGTGTGCGCGAGGAATTAACGAGCAAGAGCGTGAAGGCACTGGCAGCTCAGTTGGATGAGGCAAGCGGAAACATGAAGGTCATCCAGAAAGGGATCGTTGCATCATTTTCCGACACGCTGAAGAGCCAGGCGTCGGATGCACTGCAGGAGTTCGAGCAATCGACGCAGGAATTGGCGCGGCTCTCGGTGGAACGCTGCCGCCAGACGCTAACACGGGCTTTGAATGCGCTGATAAAAGGCGTTTCAGAGGAATTTCAGCCGGCAGGCGAATCCCGCGGGCAGGCATAAGTTCCGGCCGAGAGGGGAACGCAGTCGAGCTCGGTATTCGATTGGTTGTGTTTTGAACTTTTGGTTAGTCGGTCATCGCGGTTGGATTTCGAATTCCGCCCGGGGGTTCGAGTCCGATAGCAGCAGCCGCGTGCGGCGCATGGTTGTCCAGTCATACTCGTAGGTAGTCCCACAGAGCAGACATACCTGGTAATCCCGTCCGTGAATCCCACAGTGCGGCCATGAAAACTGGTGGCGGCAGAAGATGTGCACGAGATACTTAAAGAATTTGGTGACCATAGGGGTGACTCGTCCAGGCTGCGAAGACGTGTACTACTAAAGCGCGACGATAGCACAGGAAGGCGGGAAGGGAATCACTCGTCCGTGCAATTGGCGGCGGGATGATGGTCAATGCGCAATCTGACTACCGGCCACTGTGGAGGGGTGTCAGAAGCCTGAGACGAGCCTTTCGAGTTGCTTCGTCTTACGGATGGGGCATTGGCGAGTCAAGGAAAGTGGTGCGGGCTACCGATCTGAGACCTCCTCAATGAGTTAGCTCGCATTGACTTGACGGAATGCGCCGCATAACATGGCGTCGCGCCATGATCGGCCAAACTATCTCGCGCTACCGCATTGTCGAGAAACTGGGTGGCGGCGGAATGGGTGTCGTCTACAAGGCCGAGGACGTTGAACTGGGCCGTTTCGTTGCGCTGAAATTTCTGCCCGAAGACCTGGCCCAGGACCCGCAAGCCTTGGAACGGTTTCGACGTGAGGCGCGTGCGGCTTCTGCTCTCAACCACCCCAACATCTGCACCATCCACGACATCGGCAAACATGAAGGACGGTCGTTCATTGCGATGGAGTTTCTGGATGGGCTGACGTTGAAGCACAAGATCGCCGGGCGTCCAATGGAAACCGAGCTGATTTTGTCACTCGCTATCGAGATCGCCGACGCTTTGGACGCCGCGCATGGAGAGGGTATCGTTCATCGGGACATCAAGCCAGCGAACATCTTCGTTACTAAACGGGGACACGCCAAGATTCTCGATTTTGGTCTAGCGAAGGTTGTGGTCACAGGCAGCTCCGCCAGTAACATCGCAGCGGCAGGCACGCAGACCGGTTCGCTCGATGAACAGCATTTGACCAGCCCGGGCACGGCTCTGGGGACGGTAGCGTATATGTCCCCGGAACAAGTGCGAGGCAAAGAATTAGATGCCCGCACTGATCTGTTCTCGTTTGGGGCGGTGTTGTATGAGATGGCAACCGGAGCCCTGCCGTTCCGCGGAGAAACTTCCGGGGTGATCTCT
>Ga0187784_10000279_pt1 | contig 36158 bp, 36 predicted proteins | sample 1015_SJ02_MP15_2_FD_132964 | JGI IMG/M metagenome (GOLD analysis project Ga0187784, IMG submission 132964) | Tropical peat soil microbial communities from peatlands in Department of Meta, Colombia - 1015_SJ02_MP15_20_MG | ecosystem: Environmental > Terrestrial > Soil > Wetlands > Peat | place... | reverse complement strand
TGAGGCTTTCAGGCGGAGTCTAGGCGTCAAACCACAGCGGTCCACCGCTACTTAGTTTATTTGTAGGCCGCTTCTGTTCGAGAGATTTTGAGTACATTGATCATTTTTGCGTTTTTATTGACTTCAAAGATAATTCTGAAGTCGTCGCTACGCAGTCGATAGGTGTTTTTGCGCCCTTGCAATTTCGCGACATCTAGATGTTTGCTGAATTGGGGGAAGGTCTGGAGGCATGCCATGTCTTCAGCTATATGGGAGCGTATTTTCTCATCTAACTGTGCATGGAATTTATCGATTTCTCTGTGAACGTTAGGTTGTACTTTGCCACTCTTTTGTGGTCCATATTTCTTTATAATTTGCTCTATGGGAACACACTTACCCTCATCCATTTCTTTACTTAGAATGTCCAGCTCTTTGGCTTCCTCTGGGGTGAGTTCTTCTCACTCGGGAATCAAAGATTCAAGCAAGCTATCAAGCGACTTCTCTATCGTTTTGAGTTCAAGCCGCATTCGTTTAACTTCCTCGTAAACCTTGCCTAAACTTACCTCTGCTGCCACACTAACCCTTCCGGCAAATAAAGCATCGAGGAAACATATAACTTTAACAATAAACAGCAACCCAAGCTTTGGACACCGTGTGCTCAAGCGGGCGCGAGTAAGAGCGTAGAACTTGAGGTTTTTCCAAGGGCTACTGTGTCGATAGATAGCAACTCGGCCATCTTTCGAAACTGTGCCCTAAAATCGACTGCAAAAAAATCTCTAGATGAATTCGCTTTTATTCATTGCCACAACTAATGTGCCCATCAAAGCCACACCGAAAACGTAGTAGCTCCAGCCGTTAGTAACCCAGTAAAAGCTCATGAATATCGACCACATTATCATCATCGTCGAGAAAAGCCCTGCAACCACGTAATAAAAATGATTATGCTTAAACGTCCAAACCCAAGCGACACAACTGATAAGCAAACAAAGTCCTGCCGAAAAAATTACGTCAACATTAACAATTCCATCGGTTAAGCCGCTTAGAAAGCTACCGCTGAAAACCATTAGAACGTCGCCTGCCACTGCCATGCTTGCACCGACCAAAGCTCTGTTAATCTTCTTCATCTGCGTTATTCCATCTCATGATGTGACGCACATTTTAGAAATGCAGTCTGAAACTTCTATGCCCATTTATTGATCATTGAACAATGCTTTCCAATAATTGGCAGTCAGGCACGACTGTTGTGATTCCCGCAAGTTTAGTTTTTTTCTTGGTTTTTCTTGCGTTTTGAGTAAGTTCTTCAAGCTGATGAACTTGCATGTTGGGTAAAGTGCACATGCTTTTTCTTTTTGAATGGAATTATTATTTAGGCTTTATGAATTACTGGTTCATCCCAAATGCATTTTTAGAAGCTGCAAAAGCAGGATTCACGCCCCAGAGGCGTAACATCGTCTAAAACGGATTAAGTTGAATCCTTTTACTGCAATTGTCCCTAGAGCTTCTATTTCACAACAGCAAAAGCGATCCGATTGCGCAAAAAATTCCTTAACGTCGCCTGTTCAAAGCGTGTTTGCCAGAGACACTTTTCCATAGCCTAGCGCCATCTCTGGCTAATGATGCTCCAAAGACCGTGGCGCCTAAACTTCCAACTATGCAGACGTAACGAGCGTAAGTCCACAAAGTAGATTGGGCTGCCTGATACCAGAAAATCGAAGCAAAGGTTAGAGCGGGCGGACCGATAATAATTGATAGAAATCCTAGAATCAATTGCGCTCCGGCATAACCGTTTACTTTATCCACAACAGGTAACCCTTCATCAACCTACAGTTTTAAAAGCTGTTGGCTGGCAACGGAGTAAACTCAAACGTCACCGGTATCTGAGCAGTCGCGTTAACTAAATCATACGAATAGGTCACTTGGATCAAATAGTATTTTGTCGTTGACAAATCCTGATGAATGTAGGCAGCATCTCCCTGCACTGTACCATTAATGAAAGCCTTATTGGTTGAACCGTTTGCGGCAGTAAAAAGCGGTTCCTGCGCCCATGATCCCCCTGTTGAAGACAAAACAGTTATGTTAAAGTTAGAAAATTCACTCGAGCTCATAGCTGTCGAAAGTTGCACTTTAATCGCGCAGACCTTGTACTGGTCTGTGACGACTCTGAAAGCGTAGGTGCTTGTGTCTGACTGATTTAACGTGGGCTCTGTGAAACCCCCAGGCATGTACCTCGTCTGGTTGACTTCGTTCACATAAATATTCCAAGATGTGCTTGACGCTCCAATGCTAAGCTGCTCTACGGGATTAATAACCACCGATCCTGAGTAAATAACTAAGGCAAAGCTCACTGCAACTAAGCAGACTAGGCAAAGAGCCACTTTAAGGCTAGGCGACACAAAAAGCTTGAGTAATCTTCTCTTGTTCGACATACGTACCAGACTATAAATGAAGCCGAAAAGACATAAACGGTTTATGAAACGGCAATCCACATTGGTGATATTGGTTTAGAGCTAAATCAACAACAAGCCTGTTTTAAAGAACGTGAGGCGAACCTTGGAAAACGGTTACGATGGGCAAATGAAAACTGATGAAAAATAGAAGTTGCTTTTGATGGATTCTTTACTAACGACCTGTTAAGACGCTCATTATCACATTCTGTTCACCTATCACATTTTTGCATTTAGAACTAACTGCAGCATCGAAAGGCAAGTAAAGAGGCAAATATACTTGTCAACTCAGGATCTCGGGTGAAATGGAAGAATTCACGCTGCTTGCGTACCGTTGTAAGTTTTTGTCGCTTTCCCTCTTTTAACTAAGTTTTTTCGTACTTAACAAGCTTCTTCAGCAGAAAATCGATGTCTACTTCGTTCATCACAAGCGAAATTTTAATGAAAAAACTATTTCCACAAAAGGCACTGCTCAAGATTCCGATTACTTTGGCTATCTTCTCTGAGCTGTGACAACACCATTCTACCTTTTGGAGTAGCAGTATAAACCAGGTAGTCTTTCACTTTTCGCTCTTCCACAAGGCCGTCTGTCAGAAACCCTTTCGTAATCTGCTTCAGTAGAATGTAGCTAACTTTCGCCTTAAGGCTGACCCTAGTTAGCCTTATTGGTCCGCAATTAACGAATACCTCAAGAATATCTAAGCTTATTTCCAGTTTGGACCTTCTCATACAAAAATACTCCTGATTGCAAACTGGTTTGACATCTTCGGTATTGATGGCCGATTCTCGGATGCTGATTCTAAATCATTCAACAAGATGCATCGTAATTCAACTGGCAAGCCTTTAACTTTAACATCGGACATTTCAGCCATTTTATCAGTGAGCACCTTCCTGTTTTTGACGCATTCTGCGCCTACACTTTCACTCCTTTATGCCTAAACGCGTAAAATCATAACAACTTATACAAGTCCTTTATGAATCCAAAAACAAGATTAAAAAACTGCTTAAGTCATTGAGCAAGCTCTAACTTCACGCGTTTTAACTATCTAGAAAAATGAGTCACTTTTTAGAAAGTTTTTAGCAAAAAAAACTCCTCGTCCCAATTCGTCTTCATTAATTATTTTACGCATCTCATGTTCCACCTGCTTAAGCTATGAAATGGGTGACTCCGACGAGTATGTACTGGACTGCGATGCCAGCAATCACCAGCGCCATAACTCTCGCTATGACTAAGGAACCGGTTTTGCCTAAAATCCTGTAGATGCCGTTTATATACCTTAGAATAATCCACGTGATGGTTAGAACGATGATAACCGCTAGGATTGTTATTGCGATGCCGTAAGCTTGAAGGTTAAGAATGGTTGTGGTGATTGCACCAGGCCCAACGAGAAGCGGCATAGCAATGGGAACCGCGCCCAAACTTTCCGGAGATTCAGTGATCTCGTGAAATCCGGAAATCAAAATCCTGACTGCAATAATTAAGAGTAGAATACCGCCGGCAACCTCAAAACTATCGATCGAGAGGCCGAAAACTTCAAAGATTCCTTGACCCGTAAACGCAAAGAGAAGAAGAAGTACGGCGGCAACAAGGACCGCGGTATTGTATGTTTTCTTTTTTTGCTCGTCTGAAATTTTTTCGGTTAAACCTATGAAAATGGGGATGTTGCCGAAAGGGTCGACGATAACGAATAAAGCTATGGTGGCTCTGATCAATTCTGAGATTAAATCCAAACTAGCAATTCTCCAAGAGCATCTTAATCTAAATGGTGATTCGATAAAAAGCTAGCGCTGCCTCACTGCTGATTTGGAATAAATCTTTTATTCCACCAAAGCAAATATAAATAAGGGATAATTAGAATGAAAATCGCCACTAAATTATCCATGCTTTTCATTAGCTCGCTTATGCTTTTAGCAGCCTTCAGCCCAGCATTAGCCCTGACAAGTCCAATAATGACGCCGGGGATAGCCCTACTCAGGTCAAGTAACGGTAGTTATAAGAGCCTCAACTGGAGCGGGTACGCAGTGACAGGCGCAACTGGTTCGGTGACTTCTGTTACTGGATCATGGACGGTCCCCACGCTAGATAGTAATACCGGAACGGCGCTTGCAGCTACTTGGGTGGGTATTGACGGTTTCAACTCGAATACAGTAGAGCAAACAGGAACCATGATCGCTACCTCGAGTGCACAATCCACTTACGGCGTACCTGAATACTGTGCTTGGTACGAATTCTATCCAGGCCCAATGTACCTGATTACTTCGTTAACTATAAATCCTAGTGACATAATATCGGCAAGCGTGACGTACACTGCCAGCTCAGGAAGTCCTGGCGGACCAGCATTCGGCGGACTCGTATTTGCACCGCGTGACCCGATCAGAAGCTCTAGCGGCACATTCACAATCACCATTACTGATACAACTTCAGGAAAGTCCTTTAGCACGACCGGCACAGTTAGGAACGCTGCACGATCTTCAGCTGAGTGGATCACAGAGGCACCATCATCCTCCAGCGGAATAATACCACTGGCAAACTTTGGGACTGCAAACTACGGTTACTATACCACTGATGTTAGCGGAACATGCTATGCTACGGTAAGTGGAAGTACGGGAGCAATCGGCTCTTTCGGTTCATCGGTTCAAACGTTGACTATGGTCAATAGTGCAGGCACAGCAATTGCCACCCCATCAGTGCTGTTTTCCGATGGAACAAGCTTCTCGATTGTTTACTCGTGAGATTTTAGCGAGCTCAACATCCCTCATTTTTTTGTCGCGTGCACTGCCTAGATTCGCGTGACAAGCAAGGTTTATTTCTTTTTTACGTTCCTGGCCAAACTGTTGTCTTCCTGAACTGTCTCTTTTTGATGAGCGCCCGGGATTTTGTCGCGTATCACTGCTCTCAACTCTTAAGGAGCTCGGCTTCTATCTATCGATTCATGCCTCATGATATTTGACACAGTGGTCAGAATGTATTAGTAACGCAGAGGGATGGAACAGTTAAATATTAACTCATGGAGGTTAATTTGACCTGTTATGGAATTTTTGAGTCAAACGGCTACCATCGAGTGTTCCGATGACGCTAACATGATAGCTCACGTTGCGGTTCCTAAAGCCAAACGCCGACATCCAGCAATCATCGTGGTTCACGAGGCCTGGGGCCTCAACGACCAAATTAAAGGTGTTGCGGACAGATATGCTCAAGAGGGCTTCGTCGCTGTGGCTCCGCATCTTTTTTGTCGAGAGAAAGATTTAACCGAGCAAAAAATCGAGAAAGCCATGATGCGAGTGTGGCAGATTCCGCCTGAAAAACGCAACGACCCAGCTGCAATGCAGAGCTTGATGGCGAGTTTGTCGGAAGAGGATAGAAAAACAGTGAACTATTTCTTCACGGGCCGGGAGAGAGCGGAGAAGACAATGGCGGAAGACCTGCTTTGCTGCGTAGACTACGTCAAAACTTTGAAAAACGCGAATCCTGAAACTCTTGGAATAACAGGTTTCTGCCTCGGCGGCGGGTTAACCTGGCAACTTGCGACAACGTATCCCTTCAACGCTGCAGTTCCCTTTTACGGCGCAAGCCCTAAACCTCTCGAGTCAGTCGCTAAGATCAGCGGTCCGGTGTTCGGGGTCTATGCTGGTGAAGATCAGAGAATAACCACCGGGATTCCAGCCCTAGTTGAGTCCATGATTGTGCATAAGAAAACGTTTCAGTTGAAAATCTATCAGGGTACACAACATGCTTTCTTCAACCAAACAAGACCCTCATACAACAAAGCCGCGGCTGAAGATGCATGGACGATGACTTTAGCCTTCTTCAATAAGTACCTCAAGGCGACGCAATGAGTGACACCAAAAAATCGAACGACTCGAGCCTACTGTGGGACTGTTTTACCAACTGGTCGTTAACGCTCGAAAAAACCACTGGGAAAAAACTCCAGCGGGAAAGGCCGAGAAACGAGAATAATCCGAAAGACCCTTGAACATTTCTACATCTTTGTCTAAGGAAACCCAAACAATTAATCCTCAAGGCCCTACCCGACGCTAAGAACTATCAAGAATGTGTAAAGCCACTGCAAGTTCTGCAAAAGCAGTTCCAGCCATAGCTAAAAGGGAAAAGCCGTGATTAAACGTTGCAAGAAACATCGCAGCGTAGGCGACTTCAGGAACCAGTATGATTAAGACTCCGACGGCTAATTTTTCAAAGTCACTGAGGACCGACGCGATTCTGCTTTTAGCTGCGGTTCTAAGAAAGAGTTTGATTTCTAAGACGCTTGCAGAGGCCACAGGCATTATAATCAAGAAAGGAATAAGAATCGTGGACTGGGAAGTCAGCGGTTTAACAAAGGATAAAGCGACCAGAATGAATGGCACAGGAACGTAAGTCGCGGTGGACACCAGCGTCTTGGGAACCACAATTCTTCTGGAGTTAATCGGCAAGGTTTTAGTGTATTCCAAACCTCTTCCCTCAGCGGTTAACAGGGCAAGAGGCAGGAACAGCGCGAAAATTCCACCCATGGAAGTCCCAGCGAGCACCAGGGCTGTCCTGAGGGTTCCAAAATTAGAGTCCAACAGAGTTATTATGACCGTTTCAAGAACGGGCAGTGCAAAAAAGAAGGCCGTGGCCGGGTTTCTTGACGCAACTTTAAGGTCCTTCAATACATAACCCAGCAGTGGACCGCGGGGTTTGACTGAAAAGTCTCGAGTCCCCACTCGAGCGATGTTTACTCCGTACCCTTGGGACACACGTCTCACTGTTCCTATGCTCCATTTGCCAGCCAGGATTGCAATCAACGCGTACCCGACCATTGCAGCGGACGCCAGTGACACCGCCGTTAAAGTTACGTTTGAAAAAACTAGTTCGGTTATGACTATGCCTGTTGAGAACGGGTAAACGAGACCCAACAACGAGTTCCATACATGCCCAGCACCTAGAAGCGTGTTCTCTAGGTTAGGCACAATGTACCATGGGATGCTGAACAAGAAGCCCACGACAACAAGCAGCAATCCCCACATCAAAATGAAGAACAAGCGTAAAATCGTACTAGCCTTTGACCTTCCTCCACGCAATAGGTTCTTTTGGAAAATTCTTGAGAACCAAAGTGCGACGGTGACGGCGAACAACGCGTTCATCGTGGAGGCTGCAAGCATGATTAAGGTTGCTGTGGGGGATCGGGTTAAGTAAGCGACCAGTGTGACTTGGCTGAGGATTGACCCTGTTACCATGTAGTCGAAGGATCTGATGAAAGAAAATAAAGTGATTAGAGAAAAGTCATTTCGATCTAAAGGCAAAGTTGACAGTAAAGCTGAAGATTCAGGACTTATAAAAGATGAAAGGGTCTGAATTGTGTAGAGGGCCGTGAACCCAAAGGTGACGGCTAAGCTTAACGATATTGAACTTGCCAACCCGAACAATGGAACTCCGAGAAACAACGAAGCAAACGGGGCTACCGAGACAATAACGTTGAAAACGGTTACGACTGTTTTGTCGAATTTAGCAATCCTCAGCGCCCTCCTCGTCAATTCAAGGTCATCTTGGGCCTCTTTGTCTGGACGATTCCGTCCGAAGGCTCCCCACCACATGCGTCCTCTTTCCTCAGCAAGTGAACGATAAACAGCTTCTTTGTAGGGTACCCGACTCAGACGCCAAGCTTCAGCTAACTTCATGCTTGAAGAATGCCTCCCTCAGCATTCTCATGGTGTCAGCAACTTCAGCTTCCTCATGGGTCAACTTCAAGAAAACTTCTTCCAGCGTGCCTCCCTTGCCTTCGGTTTTGCTCCTGAGTTCGTCAAGGGTTCCTTCAGCTATTACTTTGCCTTGATATATTATGCCAATTCTCGAACAAACCTGCTCAGCAACCTGCATTATGTGTGTTGAGAATAGCACCGCACCGCCTTTTTGGGCGTGAAATGAAAGCAGTTCCTTGACTATACGGCTGCTTTTTGCGTCCAGACCGTTCAGCGGTTCATCCAGCAGTAGAACAGGCGGTTGATGAATAAGTGAGGCAATCAAAGCCACCTTCTGCTTCATCCCCAAAGAAAGAGTAGCTATCGGCGAATCGAAATATGGGCCCATATCAAAAGCATTCGCAAGCTGAGTGACCAGCTCGTTAGTGACGACTTGATCGGTTTTCCTGATTGACGCTACAAACTCCAAGAAATCGCGAGGAGATAAAGAATCATAAACGATCGGATTTTCAGCCACATAACCGATTTTTGATTTAACATCGATCGGGTTCTTAGCTGGGTCGAAGCCGCCGACCTTGATCCAACCTAAAGTGGGCTCCAATAGACCGAGGACAGTTTTGATGGCCGTAGTCTTGCCGGCACCATTCGGACCGAGTAATCCGTAAATTTCACCGGGCATAACCCGCAAATTCACATCGGTTAAGGCTTGAACTGAGCCGAACCGCTTGCTGAGTCCGCTTGTTTCAATCAGGGGTTCAGAAGCAGCACTGAACTTTCTTTGCAATTCAACATCGCCTATTTCTGAATCAATCGTTATCTGCGTTTAAACAAGTTATAGCTTACTAATTCACAATTCATATTTCGTTTTTTAGCCAAACGTTTGTCATCGTAAACGTTAAATCGATTGCGCGACATCGTTGGTACCGGTGGATGATATTATATGCTGAAAACAGAAAATGCAAAGGAGGTCAATGCCATGGACGTTCAAACATTGTTAAACATGGTCAAGAAGCGAGCTGAAGAGTTGGGTGTGAAAACGATTCTTGTCGCTTCTACAACGGGAGAAACAGGAGCCAAAGTGGCAGAGTCATTTAGCGATTACAACGTTGTCGTGGTTACCCACAGCACCGGATTCGTCGCCCCTGACGTTCAGGAACTAAAGACAGAAAACCGCGAAAGGATCCTGAAGGCAGGCGGAAAAATCCTTACGACCACGCACGCCTTCGGAGGCTTAGGTCGCGCAGTTAGAAGAAAGTTCGGCACTTACCAATCCGATGAGATTGTTGCAAATACGCTGCGGATTTTCGGGCAGGGAGTAAAAGTAGCGGTTGAAATCGCTATTATGGCTGCAGATTCAGGACTCCTAAGCGTAAAAGAGGACGCAATCTCAATAGGCGGCTCGGGAGGAGGCGCTGACACAGCTCTTGTACTCAGACCAGCAAACGTTCAAGACTTCTTTGACGTCAAGGTTCATGAGATAATCTGCAAACCTTGGCTGTGACTTTCCCAGTTTCTTCCAGTTTTCGCTTTTTCTGATGTTTCAGGAGAATATCCAAGCTTTTTTAAATTTAGCTTTGCAGTATAGCATTGAAAAGCTCGAAGAATTAAAGATTGGTCATTAGTCCATGTTACGAGCCTTGAAATCCAAGCTTAGCGATTCGTTAAACAAGCATTTCCGCCATTTTTTGCCCATAATAATCTGCGTTTACCTCCTCGTCGGCTTATTACTTTTCATTGTTCTGCAAGGAAACATGAACAATTGGGTTGCATTCATGGGAAGCAACGAATCAATGGCGCTTCTCGGCGTATACGCTGTTGCCGGAGCCTTTGGAATAGGCTTCACGTGGTTCCTGAAGAAAGAACCTGACATCTTAGCGGCGCCGCATAAAATCCTCGTAACCTCTTTTCTGCTGGCTGTGATTGTTGGCGCTTGCATGTTCACTTACCTTAACGTCACTGTTACGCAGGCTAATTACGCCTGGATGAACGATGGGTTCACGTACCAGCAGATGGGGCAGTCCTTCCTCGTGGAGCACGACTTCATCGCTAATGGGACGTTGACGCATCATTTCGGACCCTTGTTTCCTTTGTACCTGTCAGTTTTCTATGCCGTTTTACCCGTTCATCTGGGGACTCAGATAGCTGATGAAATAGTTTTTCTCTTGTCGATACTCGTGGTGTTTTTCGTTACCAAAAGGATGTACGGGTTCACAGCCGGCGTGATCACAACCGCTCTGGCGACAACCATTCCGATTTACATTTTCGGAGCTTCAAGAAACTACTCTGAACCCCTCGTCTTGATTCTCTACACGCTGACGGTATATTTTCTTCTTGAAAGCATAAAGCCGCAGAAGGAGAACCGAATAATCCTCGCTGGAATAGCCGCCGGGCTTGGGGTTTTAACGAAATCAAGCTTCGGCGTCTTCGTCATGATACCCGTGGCCGCAGTCGTGCTTTGGCGATTCCGTTATATGGGATGGAAAATGTTCACAAATAAAAACTACATCGTAGCCGTCGTAGTCTTGCTCGGCTTAGATGGGGCGTGGACCGCCAGAAACATTCATGACTTTTGGAACGGCGGCTTTTGGAACCTTCTAGCGGCAGCTCAACCGAGCAGCTACATGGATCAAGCACAAGCGTACGTATTCGGAAACCAGGTTGGAGGCTTTCTTGTGGAGACTCTATTTTTCGCCGCCTTCACCCTGATTTTCGCGTCATCTTACGTTTGGTTCTTCAGGGATTACCTGCAAAAAGCTTGGAGGCGGGTCCGGGAAGAAAGATTGAGTGGTCTATGGTTGATGACTCTCATACCCTTCGTAACAGGCGTCCTTGTTACTGCTTTGTATTTTGTTTACGAAAACTATTGGATGCCTGATTATTGGATTTCCTACTGGCCTATATCTCAGGTTCGGTATCTAATCTATCAACTTGTACGGTACTACTTCATCGCTCTTGTACCGTTAACCTGGCTAGCTTATGAAGCGAAAGATGCAAAGACTTAAGCACTCTTAACCAATAATTCTCAGCAAATTTTGAGAAAAGATCGAGCCGAAGCAAATTCTAGTTTTTAATGAAGGTTTCTAACCGCGCATTCTCTTTTTTCTTCAGTACAGCCGCGCATTGCTTAGGATCCAAGGCTTTAAACTCTAAACCCATCGTTGCCAACATTCTCTGAACGCCTTTGCCTAAACTGGGCGCAACAAGTACGCCGCGCAATTCACGGTTTGCCTTCTCCTTAATCGCGCCAATGTATCGTGCGAGTTGCAGCACAGCTTCTTTTCCAGCTGTTTTCCGCTTAACCTCAACCACGACCAGCCGACCCTCTTTATCCTCGCCGTAAACGTCCACAAACCCGGGCTCAACCTTTTTCTCATAGCTGATCGGTTTGAAGCCTTCCTCTAAGAGCTCAGGCTTGAGCAAAATCGCTTTGTGCATGTCTTCTTCGCTTGCGTAAAGCAGAAACTCGCCTGGATCGTCAAGGCTTAATGTTGAAACCATCAAGACATCCGTAAAATTGATTTTCACGTCTTCCTTCGGCTTCTGTCTAACTGCGTGAACCTCAAGATTGCTTTTGTCTTTGACTTGGACATGAAAGATGCTTCCCGAGGGCTGCCAGTTGACTGGTTCGTAGCCCACCGGGCGGTGAACAAGAAGTGACCCATCCGCCTTTATGATCAATATGCGTTCGCCTGGTTCAAGCGTGGAGCTTGCTCTGCCCACGTAATGAACGTCACATTCACCCGCGACTATGAGGGTTCTTCTTTGGGCAAAAGCTTTCTCGATCAGCTTGGCCGCTTCCGCTAGCGACGGTGCCGTTAGAACAGAGAGTTTGTTTGATCGTTGCAACTTGCTTTCAGCCAACTATTTTAGACAGGCTTTGGGTAGATAAGATTTCTTGAAGGAAACGCGATGGCTGGTTGGAAAAGTAAGCGCAGAGTGATGCAACAGTACGATTTGACGGCTGATATGTACGAGGAGCGCTATAGGGAAGAGCAGCAGGCTAAGTACAAAGCTTCGCTTGAAAACGTTGATGTTGCTGGCAGCATTGTTTTGGATGTTGGGTGTGGCACCGGGTTGTTTTTCAGCCAAGTCGCAGACCAAGTTAGGATGGTTTTGGGCGTTGACTTTTCACGAAAGCTACTCCTTAAAGCCAAAAATCAAGCGAAGAAGTTTAGTAATGCTTTTGTTTTACGGGCTGACGTCGACTACTTGCCGTTCAGTGAAGGCTTTTTTGATGCCGTTTTCGCGTTTACGGTGCTTCAGAACATGCCTGAACCCTCAGAAACTTTAAACGAACTCAAAAGGGTCGCAAAGCCAGGCGGAAGTGTTGTAGTGACTGGGTTGAAGAAGGCTTTTCCAATGGAGGCATTCATGAATGTTCTCGAGAGGACTTCAATGCGAGTCGCTTCTTTCTTGGATATTGAGGATTTAAAGTGTTATGTGGCCGTTCTAACGGCTCAGTGAATATTTCCACCTTTTAAAGATCATGCCTTTTGCTTGGCGGCGAATGATTTAATCGCATTCCTTCGAATGGAGGCAACGGGCAAAAGGATGTCAAATTGTTTTAATAACCCGATTTTCAATAGTTAGGGACGCTGAATTTAGAGGCTTAGAAAGGCGAATGCTGATTCAAGAGGTTATACTTGAAAACTTCATGAGTTACGAGTATGCTAGGGTACCCTTCAAAAAAGGCGTAAACGTAATCGGGGGACCCAACGGCGCAGGAAAATCCTCACTTTTGCTGGCAATATCGGTTGGGTTAGGCCAAACTTATACTGAACGCTCGAGGAAACTGAGCGATTTAATCAGGTGGGGCAAGGACCAAGCCCGAGTGACGCTTATTTTAGATAATACCAAACAGGGAAACAAGCGTCCAGTGCAAAAGTACCCGAAGGACCAGCTGTTTCTAACCCGTGTTCTGCGTCGTGACGGCAAATACTGGTTTGACCTTGAAAACCGAGCCGCGAGCAAACAGGACGTTGAACGGTTACTCGGCAAGTTCGGCGTTGACCCTGACAACATGTTAATCATCATGCATCAGAGCATGGTTGAGCAATTCAGTGTTCTCAGCAACGTTGAAAAACTACGCATGGTTGAAGCAGCGGTGGGGTTGGAGCCCTTCCGTGAAAACGTTGTTCAAGCAAAAGACAAGCTTACTCGAATTCTCACTCAGGAAGAGTCTGTGACTAAACTGTTGGAGCAAGCGCAGCAGACACTCGGTTACTGGCGTGAACAGTATGACAAATTCCAAGAGAAAAAGCAGCTGCAGCTTAAGCGACGTTTTCTGGATCGTGAATTAACTTGGGCAGAAGTTGAAAGACGGGAAAGCGTGATTAAAGATTTGCAGTCGAGCCTTAACGAAAACAAAGAGACCCTGAACAGGATTGAAGAGGAAAAACAAGAAATAACAAACCATCTGAGTGCTCAGCAAAATCAACAGGCAACGTTGAAAGGGAACATAAAAGCGGCCTTTGATGAACGATTAATCCTTGAACACGAAATCGCCCGAAACCAATCCACACAGTCATTGATAAGCCAGCTGCTTGAAGAAACTCAAATGCTGGAGGAAGCCATCCAAGCCAGCAAGAGTCAGCTAAAGCTGCTTAATAGCGAAAACCTCAAAGAAATTCTCAAAAATTCGCAAGTGCAAATCTCCAAGACAAACGAGCAGGTTAAACAAAACCAAGCAGGAATGATTTACTTGGAAGAGAATGCTGCAAAAGTCGCTGATGAAATGTTGGATCAACGGGTAAAACTTGCGCTTTTGGAGTTTAAGCGGGCGAATGCGATTGTGAACCTGAAAGACATTGAAAAATCGCTTAGTGAAGCCCGAGAAAGCCTGAACTTGACGATTCAAAAGGCGCAGGAGTCGGGTGAACGATTAGCAGTTATAAAAAGCGTTAGCGACATCCAAGATGAAATCCGCCTGACAGAAGGACACTTGGCGGCGCTCACTGACGTTTCAGAGGATATTGAACGCCAGTATGAATCTTACTCAAAACTCTATTTGGAGCTAAGACAGAAAGCCGAGCTTGTGGCTGAAAACCGAGAGAAAACACTTGAGGAGGTTAAAACCCGCATGTTGTCTTGGCGAACAGTTATGGAAAGCCTCCTTGAAAGGGTGAACGTAGAGTATCAGCGAATCATGACTCAAACTTTAGCAACTGGGGAAGTACGACTTTCAAACGCGCAGGAGATTGAAGCGGCTGGGTTAGAAATTATGGTTGGGTTCAAAGGTGGGAAACCCATAGCGCTTGACTCTTACACGCAAAGCGGCGGGGAACGAACCATGGCAACAATGAGTTTTCTGTTGGCCCTGCAGCAACATGTTCGTTCGCCTTTTCGCGCAGTGGATGAATATGACATCCATATGGACCCGAAAAACCGCGAATTGATTGCTAAAATCCTTCTTGCCACGATTAAAGATGCAAACGCCCAATACGTGGTGATCACTCCAAGCCAAATCACCTTCGCCCAGCAAGACGCAAACGTGATTGCAGTTCAGAATGTAGAAGGAAAATCGGTTGTGCGCGAGGTTGTGGCCTAATGGAGACGGCTAAGAGATCTAAGGCTTTGGGCAAGGAAAAGCTTGAGCGTATAATTGAAATGTGCATCGCCATCGAAACTCGCACGGCAGACCCTTTCACGTTGAACATTGATGAAATCATCCAAGTGGTTAAACAGTATTTTCCGCAGTGGAAGGACCCGGAAGAGTTGAAACTTGACGCTGAAACACTCCATCACTTAGCTACAGTCATCAAATTGCAGAGTGAATGGGTTAAGCACCGGTCAACGGCGCTTTATACTGACCCGTTTCTTCTGGAAGAAAAAATCCTGCAAATGGGCAAACAGGAAATGGTTGACGTCTTCCTTTACGCTTGGAGTCCACTGGTTGAATTTGAACAAATCAGCCTTAACACTTTGACGCAGGGACTGCTGTACTGGAAAGCACTGGCGCCTATCAGTGACAGATGGAAAGACTTTGACGCAGCTGAAGTTTCAAACGCTGTTGCAAGCAGAGATGAGTTGATCAAGCAACGCATTCTAGGCGATAAGGAATTCGCCGACGAAATCAACAGCTACTGGCAAGAACTCAAAGATTGCGTAGTCAAGAATGGACAGGATGGCAAAATCAGTTATTGGGATTTCATCGGGGCGGACACGTACGAGCAAACGGTTCAAAGAGCATTCTTAACTACCTTTTTAGTTACTTACGGTTACGCAACGTTGGAGATCGATCCTTTAGAGGAACTTGTTTTCATAAAACCATTTGAACAGCCGAGAACCGAAATTTTAAAGAAGCAGTTAAATTCCGTGCCGATCGCCGTTTCGTTTGAAAACTGGCTAAAATGGAAAAGAGGCGAATTGGATTGAGCAAGAAAGGCGTTTACGGAAGCAAAATCAAGAAAGCAACACGAATGCTCTTCTACAAGCATCATATGAAACCAGGCGTAAAGGGCTCCGAACTCCACAAAGTTTTAGGCTCAGACTACCCTAAAGTGCTGGATTTACTTAACGATTACCTAAAACCGCTCGATCTACAGGTTAAGACAGTTTTCGAAGAAGAAAAAACGCCCGAGAAACCATCTTTGGACGAGCTGGAGAATGCAAGATTCTATGTTACTCTGCGCAGCGACTCACCCGCGAAAGACAAGCTGATTGGTTGGCGCATCGACGATCTAGCAGGCTTAGCCATAACAATCTCTTACGTAATCAGCAAAAAAGGGCAAGCGCCGCGAAAAGACGTTGAGAAAATGCTCGGGGAAAAAATGCCAAACTGGAAAATAGGCTTAAACATCGACAGGTACATTCGTTACGGCTATCTGGAGCAAGACGACAATGGACAAATATACCTTGACTGGCGAACACGAGCAGAAGTAGACCAGAGAGCTCTAATCAATATGCTACTGTCAAGTTCCACCCAGAAAACTGAAAACCCTGAACAGAAAGAAGAGCCAAAAGAAGAAGACGAATAACGCCCAAGGAAGCAGGCCGATTCCACCAAAAAAAATATTCGAGTTTAATTTTTGAATTCCCAAGCTGAAAGAATTTTCTCATTTTCGATAAGTGTAAAGCCGTTTCTCCAACGGTTGATTAATCCAGTTTGTTCTTCGCACCGTGGAGAACACGGTTTTTTCAGGCAATATTTATATCAAAAGCGCTGCATTCCTTCAAATAAAAGTCTAGGCGCCGCACGCAGTTTGTTTGGCGCAATTGGGAAACTCTTGGTGCAAAAAATGCCGTTTAAAAGCTTAAAGAAAGACGCGATAGACACCCTAACTCTAGAGTGGGTTTTGCAAGTCAAAAACTACAAGTTAACTCTTGATAAAACACGCTGTGTCGGCTGCCAAATATGCACTTTAGCCTGTCCCAAAGAAGCCATAATAACACAAAAGCAGCTTAAGATCGCGGGGGAAAAAGCCAAGAAGGCTAAAGTCGACGTTGATTTAGCTAAATGTAATTTCTGCGGAATCTGCGATGTCACATGCCCTTATGGCGCAATCAAGGTTATGTTGAACGGCAATCATGACCTTTCTATACTGGCAAAAGAAAGTTACCCACAACTGGTTCGTGATATAACGGTGGATACGCGCCAATGCCCTAAAGAATGCCTTGAATGCGAAACCGCCTGTCCACTTTCGCTGATAAAAGTCAGTAAAGTCGATTTTGAGGGCAAGCCAGTCGAAAATGTTGAGGCTTTATCGCCTAGCCTCAGGAAGCGGGTGCAGGTTAAACTAGACATTCAGAAGGATTACTGTCCAACTTGCAGGGTATGCGAGTTCAAATGCAATCCAGGCGCAATAAAAGTCAAAAAAGCCTTCGAAGGATTAATCGCCATCAATCAGGAGAAATGTCCTGAAAGTTGCCACGACTGCCTTGACGTTTGCCCCATCACGGGCGCGTTAACCCTCGGGCAAGACGGGAAGGTTTATCCTTGCGATTTATTCTGCACTTATTGTGGTGCCTGCAAGAACGTTTGCCCCGTCCCTGAGGCCTTGACGGTCAAACGCACAACCGTACATCACACGCCGATACACTCTGGCACGTGGAATAAAGCTTTAGAGAAAATAACCTCGCCAGTCGATGCTGCCAAGGAACTCCGAAGCGTAGCTGGCGAGAGTAGGCGCAAAGCGGTTGCCAAGAGATTCCCACTTTTGGAGGAGGCAATCAGATGAGCACGTTCGCTTCGTCGTGCTATCCTAGTGATCGTGGTTTGTTTTCAAACTGGTTTAGTTTTCAAACAACACTTATATCAACTGCTTCTCCAACGAGAAGGGAAGCGGCAGAAAAAGAATGATCATGGTTATTGAGGATGTTGTAGAATGAGCAAACCAGAAACACAAAAGCCAATTCGGGCTCCTGAACAGGTAGAACCGCCGCGAGTAGGGGTTTTCGTCTGCAATTGCGGCTTAAACATCGCTGGAACAGTAGACGTTAAGCAAGTAGTTGAATATGCCAAAACAATACCCGACGTTGTCGTCGTAAAAGAGAACCGATACACATGTGCTGATCCGGGACAAGAAGAAATCAGAAAAACAATAAAAGAATACAACTTGAACCGTGTCGTCGTCGCCGCTTGCAGCCCAAGAATGCATGAACCAACATTTCGGAAAACCGTAAGTGAAGCAGGGTTAAACCCCTTTGTGTTTGAGATGGCAAACATACGTGAGTTCGATTCGTGGTGCCATCAGAGTGTTCCAGAAGAAGCCACAGCAAAAGCGAAAGATATTGTGAGGATGGCTGTGGCCAAGGCGAGGTTGCTTAGGCCTCTTGAAATCATGGAGGTCCCCGTAACTAAAAGCGCCTTAGTTATCGGCGGGGGTATCGCGGGCATCAACTCCGCTCTGGATTTGGCTAATATGGGTTTCAACGTTTACCTTGTCGAGAAAAACGAGAGCATAGGAGGCCACATGGCACAACTCGACAAGACTTTCCCAACTTTGGATTGCAGCATATGAATTGAAGGACCTAGGATGGTGGAGGTAAATCGCCATCCTAAGGTCCAAGTAATAACAAATGCGGATGTCCTCAACGTAGAGGGTTACGTAGGTAACTTTAAAGTGCGAGTTCGCAAGAACCCAAAGTACGTTGATGCGAAGAACTGTACTGGTTGCGGGGAATGCAAAGATGTCTGCCCAATAGAGTACCCCAATGAGTGGGACATGAACTTAGGAACAAGAAAAGCCATCTCCATTCCGTTTGACCAAGCAGTGCCTCTTATCTACTCGGTAAACAGAGACTACTGTATAGAGTGCTTCAAATGTGTGGATGCCTGCGGCGCCCGTGAAGCCATCAACTTTGACCAAAAGCCAGAGGAAGTCGAATTAGACGTTGGAACAATCATCGTAACAACTGGTTGCGACATTTATCAGCCAAATGATGACCCCAGATATGGCTATGGAAGGTACGATAACGTAATTACAGCTTTGGAATTTGAGAGACTCATCACGGCGGGCGGTCCAACAACTGGACATGTAGTGCGCACATCTGACGGAAAGACACCGAAAAGCGTTGCCATCATTCAATGCGTCGGTTCAAGGGATCTAAACAAGTACGAGTACTGTTCAGGTTTCTGCTGTATGTATGGACTGAAAGAAGCCATTCTTCTGAAAGAGCACTATCATGATGACGTGGAAGTCTACATTTTCTACATTGATATTCGAGCTCCCTTCAAAGGTTATGAAGAATTCTATCGGAGAGCCCGTGAAAAGGGAATAACCTTCATTATGGGAAAACCGTCGCTAATTTTGGAGGACCCAAAGACTAAGAACTTGATTATCCGCGCGGAGGATTCGAAGCTGGGGCAACCCATCGAAGTCGAAGCGGAACTTGTTGTACTCAGTACAGCTGCCATACCAAGCAAGGGAGCCGAAGAATTAGCAAGCATCCTGCACATAACGCAGGGACCAGACGGGTTCTTCACGGAAAGTCACCCGAAACTCAAACCGATGGATACGCCTATGGACGGAGTGTTCTTAGCAGGTGCTTGCCAAGGACCAAAGGACATACCCTACAGCGTATCCCAAGGAAGCGGCGCGGCAGCAAGGGCTGCAACCATCCTTTCTCAGCCAAAATGGCAGATAGAACCCATTGTCTCAATAGTTGACGCCGCTAAATGCAGAAACGTAAAAGCAAAATGCGGTCTCTGCGCGAAAAGCTGCCCATTCGGAGCCATAACAATAGTCGACGGACAACCAGCCCAAATCAACCCCGCCCAATGTCACGGCTGCGGAACATGCGTTGCTGAATGCCCACAAGACGCCATAACCCAGAAGCACTTCACCGACGAACAGATACTTTCACAGATCCGAGCCGCTTTGGAAAGGGACCCTGAAGATAAAATACTGACGTTTATGTGTAACTGGTGAGGTTACGCCGGCGCGGACCGAGCGGGGACGAGCCGGCTTCAATACCCACCGACAACAAGGTCGATACGGGTAATGTGCACTGGACGGGTGGATCGTGACTTCGTTATGGAAGCATTTAGGCTGGGGGCTGGAGGTGTGCTGATTACTGCGTGCCATCTTCCCAGCGATTGCCACTACATCTCTGGAAACATCAGGATGAAAGCGCGCATGGATGCCCTATCTGGCATGCTTGTAAAGCTTGGGTTGAGCCCGGAAAGATTCAGGGTTGACTATGTTTCGTCAGCTGAAGGCGAGAAGTTCGTCGAAATAGTCAAGGAAATGACCGCGCAGATGCAGGCGCTGGGAAAAGAGAAGATAGAAGCAGAAAACGCCAAGCTTCGACCGACACTGGAGAATATGCTAAAACGAAAAGCCGTGGCACAAGGTTCTGCAGCTAAACCCGCGCTTGAAGCAGCGGCAAAGTAAACAGGGAACTCGCTGTTGAGCTATGTGGTTATGTTCCCTTAAACTCCTAATCTTCGCTTTTGGAAGAACTCTAATACCTCTGGTATTCCACTTTGCTTATATCCGTGTGGCCCACAGCGAGGACAAGCGTGAAAATCAGAAGCGGCAATGAGCCCAGAAACACTGAGGCTGCCATAAAATAAATGATGGGGCACACCACGAGCGGAAAGGGCAGCGCAAAAAGAGGCTCATACAAAAGACCGAATCTTCTGCCATGATGGAAATACCTGATCCAGCAAACATAATAAACTGCCAGAAAAACTGTCATAATCAAAAGGCATAGCTTCTCCGTGACGGTCTCGAGAAAGGTTTGGTAAACCAAAGGAACCGCAAAAACACCGACTTGGCCAACTCGCTCCAAAAGCACCATTAGCTTTTTTGGTTTTGCTCCCATTGCAGGGACAGAGGTAGGACTGTATCTGAAGTACACAAGGTTCGGTACCAAGATAAGGACCGACAGTAGCCAGCCAAGATACACTTTGCGTCTCCCCGGTAATTTCTGTTTACTGCTTATTATTCAAAATTGATGCGACCGTTATATAATTGCAGTTCTGGCACGAAATTCACTTGAAAGGATTTACGACGTTTGGAAGCTATATCAGTTGAAGCCATCAAAATTTTCTGTGAAGATGCATTCAACCTTGTTATCTTGGTGTTAAGTAATGTCTTGGTAGATTTCCTTTCGTGTTAGTTTTCTTTTTATTTTCCCTAAATCAGTTGGATGTTTAAGTCGTTTAAGAATTCGGGCTGCTGCAACGCAGTTGCGTGTAACTTCCAATTTGGCTATCCCTTTCTCGACAACCTCTATGCGCAACACATCGCCTTCAGCCAGCCCCAGCCCTTCTTAGACTTCTCGTGGAATGTGTACCTTATCTTCATGGAACGGGGTTTCAATCATGCACTCGCCCTCTGCACAATAAGTTGGGCAAAACATAAGCTTTTACCCAAAGACTCACCCAAAACTTTGGTGAGAGGGACCGGAGAAGCTTAAAACGGGTCCACAGCCTTCAAAGTGGAATATGTTTATTTTGCTCGTTAAAATTATTCAACAATCGAAGTCACACGCGAGGCGTCCTACAGCTTAGGTGGTCCTAGCATCGGACTTCAAATCCGGTGAGTCCGCTGAGGTCTCGGGGTCCGATTCCCCTTGGACGCCGCCACTACGCCACTGTCTTCAAAACCTTGTCCAGCCGCTCTGCTGCCACGGTGATTTCCCTTTTCTTCATGCCTAAGCTAGCGTCGAAGTTGATGTAGGATGACACATACTGTGGGCAGCACACTCCGAAATCATTTTTTTCCAGCGCCCTTGCACCGTTGACCCTTGCCGCATACAAGGCCTTGCCTATTTTCTTTGCGTCTCTTCCATCCAGCGTCATAGCCACCGAAATCGGATTGTGGACATTCAGTATTCGCTGCCCGTGCTTTTCTGCAACTTCCTTGAGGGACGATTCAAGGTACTCTCTGTTTTCTTCTTGCTGGATTCTCAGCTTCTCGTAGCCTTCTAATCCTATCGATAGTAACGCCGCGAGGAATTGCACTATAGGAGCGGCTGTTGCTCTCCCCGCATAGGTTTCAGACACATCGCCTAGGAATCCCTCGTTTGACGAAGCAACTATTGCGCCACCGACTGGACAAAGGAAATTCTTATCTGTGCTCTGGATTACTGCATCTACACGTCCCGCGTCGACTGCGCCTCTAACGAGCTTCATGATTTCTCTGCTCTGCACTCCGAACGCGTTGTTTATAATATGCGGCACTTTCTTTTCCTCCGCGATTCTTGCGATCTCCTTGATTTTGTCTGGTTCTCTAGGGGCAAAGAACGTGGTTGTCGACAGAATCGCCGCCGTATTTTCGTCAACTGCTTTCCCTATTTCTTCTCCGGGAACGTTTACTGCGTCTCCGTTGACTTCCCCCGGCACTATTTTCTGTCGCAGACCTGCCATGCTAATCGCCTTCAGCGGAGTTTTGAGGTCAATCTGTGGGTAAACAACCTCATTTCCCTTAGTTAGGTTTCTTGCGGCGCACAATGCAAGAGCAAGCGACATTCCCGTTGCCACCGGAAAGATTACTGCCTTCCTGATATTTGGCGCTCCGAACCTTTTGAGAGCGTCAGTTGCCAGTTTGTTGGCGAAGTAGTACATTAGGGATGCCCCTGCCGCTTTAGGCTGGGCTTCAGTCAGGTCGCCTGACCTTCCAACGCCATGGTGGAACCCAGCTGCAAGCTTCGAAACAGTTGCGGACGCCACCCTGCCTTCGCGTTCGCCCAAGAAAACTGCTTTGCCGTCCTTGTCCGAATCCATTGTGGCGAATAAATTCAGTAAGACTTCGATTTGGTTATCCTTCCAGCCTTCCTGTGGTACACTTCTATGCTCGAAAAGCAGCTTTATCGGCTCTGACTCTGTGCCCAGTACTGTCAAGCCTCTGGCAAGTATGCTCTTTGGGATTGTGTCCTTCAACTTATCAAACGAATACATGAGAAGCGCCTCTATTTTGACTTTCTTTCTGTTGTTAAATGCGTACAATTGTTCTTTTAATGCTTTGTATACTGGCCCTGCTTCTTCTGAAGAACGAATTGTGTGACTGTGTCGTTAGAATATAGTGAAATATTTTGCTGCGGTTCAAACTGCCCAAGCAAGTTTTAAAATCTAAACCAACGTCTTTGTTAATGGACTTTGAAATGTGGCCGCTACCTTCTATTGAGTCTATGCCTAATCTTGAGCAAAATACATAAGACCAGTGATACCAAGACAAATTTGGTTATCTAAAATGGTAAACGGACAAACAATTTGCGTCTTTTCCCTTTCTAAGTCAGATCCCACATTTAGATCGGTCGTTAGTGTGGTAGGTGCAATCAAATGGCTTGAAGGCAAGAAAGAAGAACCGCACAGATATTTTTTTAATGAAAAAAAGCCGAAGAATGGATTGCCCTTCGGTTCGAAAATCTTGTTTTCTTTTGACGGGTTGATTTTTGGGGAGGCAACTGTAAAAGAAGGTATTAAGGAACTCTCTTATGATGCCAAGTACAAGTCTTATCTTACCTTGGATCCTTCAAGCATTCACATATATCGGTTTTATCCTTCGAAAGAAGAATTGTCTGAAAGAATAGGAATTCATTTTGCACAACTTTTCACCTACATTAAAGTCGGAGAGTATGATGCGATCATCGAGATTGCCAACAGACCGATAAAAGTTGAGGGCTAAATCAGACCCATTGACTTTTTTTGCAGTTCTTTTCGGCCAAGCTGTGCATTTTGCGTCCAAAGCGAGTGCTTTCACCTGAAAATCACCTTTGCCTGATGCGACAGAATTATTAACCGAAAATAGGATAGACAACAGGGGAAAATGGTGTCGCAGAGTAGCCCTTACCTGCTTATCATGTGCGGGTTGCCTTCTTCAGGAAAGACCACTATCAGCAGAAGCGTCGCCGCCTTGTTCGAGGACAAACACGGCGTGCCGACGATGGTGATCAGCTCGGACGATTTTCGGGAAATGCTCTCTTATTCCGCCATGGGGTTTCAGCCCGAGCGGGAAGCATCGGTGAAGTCTTTCTACGAGAAGGCGATTGCAGCTGCTTTAGAGCAGGGTTTCCTTGTCATCAGCGACGACATGAACTATTACAAGTCAATGAGAAGTGACTTAAGGCAGATTGCCAAACGGTCAAACGCGGACTACGACATAGTCTACGTTGATACACCCGTTGAACAAGCCGTCAAATGGAACCAAGAACGGGGGTCGCCGATACCATCTTCGCTTATTGAGGAAATCAACCAGAAATTTGATCCCCCCAAAGGCGACTACAAATGGGACACACCCATCGCCGTCGTCGATCCGAGCAAGCGAAGTTACGAAGACATCACCAACATCGTTGTTGCCGCGGTTCTTAAGAGGCTTGAAAGGCCCATCCGTTCTAAGCCCAAAAAAGTTGTGGGAAACGAGAAGTCGCTGAGAGCACGGGGCATTGAGAGGGAAACACGGAAAGCCATGATGGAGGTCATGACGCGGTACAAGAATCCGGACTTAGGGATTTCTCTTTCCGCAATCAGAAAAGAGGCGGTGAAGAAGGCGCTGGCAGACGGCTCGAAGCCTGTGGATGCGGTTGAACTATTCATCAGAGAAGCCAATGCAGTCGCAAAAAGCTACCCCGTGATTGAAGGCAAAAGCCTAATCCCAGTTCATGTCGGTCTCTTCGGGCACGTTGACCACGGCAAAACAATGCTTGCCAGACAGCTCACTGAAAAACCCTCCACAGCTGCTTTGGACAAGGCGCCAGACTCCGCCAAGCGGGGAATGACGCTGGACATGGGCTTCTCTGCTTTCACCTTAGGCCCGTATATGGTCACTCTCGTCGACTTGCCGGGGCACTTCAGCTTGGTTAGGCACGCAGTTGCCGGTGCCAACATTATTGACGCAGCAGTGCTGGTTGTTGCAGCCGACCTAGGTTTGCAGGTTCAGAGCGTGGAGCATTTCGCCATAATCAAAGACGTCGGAATAAAGAACCTTGTAGTTGCCCTGAACAAGGTGGATTTGGCTTCCCCTGAGAGAATTCAAGAAGTCAAGCAGAAAGTCACGCTTCTCTTGAAAGGAACTTCATATGAGAAAGCAAAGATCGTGGAAGTTTCAGGACTAACGGGCAAGGGAATCAATGAACTCAAGAGTACTCTTCAAGATTCTATCGGTCCGCCTATTCGGCAATGGAACGGTCCTTTTAAGATGCCTATCGACCATGCGTTCACCATAGCCGGAGTCGGAACTGTCTTAACGGGCACAATCCATCGTGGAAAAGTTAAGGTGAAAGACACTATCGAAATCAAACCCATCGACAAAAAAGGCCAAGTACGTTCGCTGCGTTCATTCGGCGAAGACAAGGAGGAAGCTATCGCGGGAGAAAGAGTGGGCGTCGCCGTTAAGGACCTAAAACCTGATGACGCTCACAGAGGATACGTAGCCGTTTCTCCCGGCTCCATCAGTTCAACCGGTCGCGTAATAGCCGAATTGGAAGTGGACAAGTACTACATGCGTCCGTTGACGCCGTACAGCGACGTGGACGTGTTTGTTGGGTCTTACGAAGTGCTGGGAAACGTTGTGCCCGGGGTCATGGAAGACGGCAAGTTCGTTGTGAAGACCACGGTGAAGGCTTCTGAAAAATGCTTAGTGTACATAAAACTCAGACAACAAGTTGTGGCGGAAAGAGGAGACCACATACTCTTGATAAACCCTGGACTCCAAGCCCGCGAATTCCGAATAATCGGCGGCGGAAGAATCACTGAAACAGACAGCGAATTAGAATTCTTCTCAAAAAAAACCAAGGAAGGAGCGGTAAGACAAAAAAGAGAAGCTAACGAGTACTCAGTTACGGGCCTATTCAGCACGTCTGAAGCTGCCACAAAATTCTTGGGAAAGCAAGCCGTTACTTCATCGGGAGTTACAGGCGAAATCAGGGCGGCACTGTCACCGAACGAAGTCTCAATCAAGTTCAAAGAACAAGTGCCAGAAGGCGAAAAAGTATTTCTCCACGTCTATAAAAAGTTAAGAATCAAATAACCAAACTCCCTCTTCTTCCACGTCTGCTATGGGCAATCCCAAAATGCACAGACCGTCAAATTTTGTACTGCGAAGTTTTTGGTTTTCCAGAACCGCGAAAAATAAGCTTTATTGAATTATTTGCGTGTTTTTCTGAACCAGATTAAGCCTGCAACGGCGACAATTACAGCTGCAAGTGCGGCTATTGGGTTAATGCTCTGCAGCGTGGCATAGATTTCAGCGGATAGCGCCGCTAAAGTTACGAGTGAAATAACGATTATTACTGTGCCTAGGGCGATAATTTTGCTGCTCAAGTTTAACACCGACCTGCCTACAACACATATGTTAAAAATGACATCTTCTGATTTAATTCTACGTTTTAGAACAAGCTGCTCAAATAATAGGACAGTTATCGCTTGCTAATAAAATTTTTGGAAGAAGGAAAATTTGGCTAATTGGCTGATTAACGTTAAACAGAAAAAAGCCCTCAGTCTTCCTCTGCCATTTTTCTCTCTTTTATTTTCAGCTGGTTCTCTTCGTCACCTATGACTCTGAAAAACTCCGTAAGCTCATGCTTGTGCAGGAACTTTTTCACAGTTATCCGCAAGTACTTTTTGCTTAATGCTTCACCTTCCCCTTTAACCGTTACAACTTCGCCTGAAGTGGTCACTTCTCCGCCTGTTTTTTCCTTAAGGAAATCTGAGAGTTTCTCGATTAGGTTTTTCTCGTCGCCTTTTAGTTCTGAAGCGTCGACTTTCATTTCAACGACTTTCGTTTCAACCATTTCGTGTTCACCTCGATTCAAATGCCTATTAGCTGGTTTTTTGGCTTAATTTTTCACTACTGCTTTATTGATAAATTTTTCCGCTTGAACGTGTCAGTTCGCCCGTCGAGTCATTATCACTGCGCAAGCTCTGTGACTCTAGTGCTCATCATCCAAAACATAGATTCAGCAACAAAACTTAAGACTGTTACGGCTCCATCTTTCGCATTTAGCTGAGAAGACAGGCTGAGATTGACAATCCCCATCTCCGGGAAGAAACGGTTTTATGTCTTTGAGGTTATTTTACTTGTGGAGCGTGGAACTATGGACCTTTCCGATGCAATCAAAGGTAGACGTAGCATAAGATCCTACAAAAAACTTGATTTGCCTCAAGACACGATTGAGAAACTCCTTGAAGCCGCAAGGTGGGCTCCTTCGGCTGGAAACGTTCAACCGTGGGCGTTTGTGGTTGCAAGCTCGCAGCGGACAAAGCAGGATCTTTCCTCAGCAGCTTATGGACAAAAAGATCTTGAGGAAGCATCAATCGTTATTGTGGTTTGCGCTGACGAGAAGGTTGCGGAAGAAAAGTATGGCGTACGCGGCAAAAACTTGTACTGCCTTCAGGACACGGCCGCAGCTGTCCAAAACATTTTGTTAACCGCTTACTCGCTTGGTCTCGGGTCATGCTGGATCGGCGCTTTTAGAGAAGAAGAAGCAAGAAAAGCCATTAATGCTCCCAACGGAATGCGACCGGTAGCCTTAATCCCAGTTGGGTACCCTAACGAGGCACCAGCGCCACGAAAAAGGCGGCCAATAAGCGAGATAAAGCATGAGGAAACGTTTTGACCCACGCAAAATCCGAGCCTCGGTTAAAAGTCGACGTAGCTGACATCATGGTGAAAAGTCATGAAATGAATGTTCCTTCAAGAAAATGCCTCAACTTAGGATTCCCAAGATTCACCCATTAGAAGTTTGCTTCATTAACTGCGACAAAGTTTAAAAGATACCTATTAGCTTGTGTTCGGCTTTATCAGGCATAAGGCTCCTGTGTGAAATAGGATGCCAGCTTGCAATGTTCGCAAGATTGCCTCATAAAAAACAGATTACAACAGGAGGAAAGGAAATGCTGTCAAGAGACTGCGACGGATGCTCCCAATGAAAGCCTGCGGTAGACGCTACGTCGTCGTTGGAAAAGGTAGTTGCGTCTATTGTCCAGACGGAACAGCCCACCTAGTAGACGGACTATAAAACCAACCGTGACGTATTTTTTAAACTGTTTGAAGTTGACTTCTCTCCTTTTCATCATTGAATTTCATTTCGTATCCCATGCACAATAAAGACTTTTAATTCAGCCCGTTAACCGTTAAAGACGACATAGAGGATCAGCCAAAAAATTAAGCATTTTTTTAAAAAAGGCGGGCCCGGTGGGATTTGAACCCACGATCTCCGGCTCCGAAGGCCGACACCTTAATCCGTGCTAGGCTACGAGCCCAAACAGTCCTAACAACACACAACAACAGTGTTGCATTATAGAGTTTACGGCAATTCTTATAAAGCAACATAATATTAAACTTGTTTCACCTCGAGTGCGGGCCGGTAGCTCAGCACGGCTGGAGCGTTCGACTGATAATCGAAAGGTCGCCGGTTCAAATCCGGCTCGGCCCACCAGTTTTCGTTTCGGATTCTGGATTCTTTTTTCAGGCTATTCCCAGGGATTCGCCGATGCTGGCGCCGCAGTCAGGTAAGCTTATTTGCTGGCTGGCCTTTTCGAGTATTATGATTTTGCCTAGAAGCTTCTACGAAAGAGAAGTACTAACAGTTTCTAAAGATTTGCTTGGAAAAATTTTGGTACACGACACTCTTGAAGGCGTCACTTCCGGCAGTATCGTGGAAACCGAGGCCTATCGGGGGCCTGAAGATTTGGCAGCTCACAGCTCGGGCGGTCTCCGCACGCGAAGAAATGAGATGATGTATGGAGAAAAAGGGGATGCGTACATTTACTTCATCTACGGAATGTACTGGTGCTTCAACGTAACTGCGGGGAACATCCCCAGAAAACCAGAAGCCGTGCTTGTCAGAGCGCTTGAACCGCTCGAAGGCAACAGTATCATGGAGAAGCGCCGAGGCACCCAAAACGCCACCAACTTGTCAAATGGACCAGCTAAGTTATGCATGGCCATGGGTATCTCGAAAACGCAGAACAAAGCAGACCTTACATCCCCTCCGCTTTTCATCAATGACGCGCCGCCTATTCCAGCAGGAAATATCCTGTCGGCAACTCGCATAGGCGTTGACTACGCCGAGGAGTGGAAAGACGAGCCTTGGCGATTCTACATCAAAGACAACCATTTTGTCTCGACTTACAGAAAGCTTCAAACTTAAAAAACAGCCTGACCTGATTTGTTTGTTTTCCGTTAATCGCGCGCTTCATGCTTGGAAGCGGCAAAGGGCCATTGCAGCTTGCAGTGAACCGCAAGGCTAAAATTTTGAGGCAAACATAAAACAGGATAGGGGTAAGACGTTTGTCAACTGAGGATGAAATGTTAGAAGAGTTAAAGAAAATTCGTGAAGCGTTAGAAAAACCAGCTCCGCCCGCGCCTCCAAAGGGCTTGTGGAAAGAATTCCTCGATTTTCTCGCGAAATATCAGGTTATGGGTCTAGCCGTCGCCTTTATCATAGGTTTGTATCTCGGAAACTTGGTGAAGGCTCTCGTGTCTGATCTGCTGCTGCCTGCGATTGGTCTTGTCGTGCCAGGACTTACGAATCTTGCATCCTACACCGTTGCTGTTGGAAAACAGAGCTTTCTACTTGGCGACTTCCTAATCTACTTGATCACGTTCATAATCGTCGCTTTCGTCGTCTTCTTGATAGTGAAAATCGTCAAGCGATGGAATATACTCTAAACGCTGAATTCACGACGGTACCCTATTAAGCCCGTGCGGTAATCTTTGGACTGGAAAGTATGCTGAATCTGAAGTTTTCCCCTGAAGAAGTCTGGAATTCAAGCTGTAAAGAACTGTTGAGGCTCCTTGAATCGGGCTTCTTAACACCGAAACCCAAAAAAATCCATTTTTACTCGCCGAGCTTCACCTACTACAAGAACAGTTATTACCGTTCGTCTCCAACAAGTTTTCCGACCATTTCTGTCACTGGTACCTCCTGTGCTTTAAACTGCAAGCACTGCGCCGGCAAAGTCCTCGAAACAATGCAAACAGCTGTCACGCCGGAGAAACTCTTTGAGCTGTGTTCGAACCTTAAGCGTGACGGGGCGGTGGGCTGCCTCGTCAGTGGGGGATGCTTACCAGACGGTTCAGTGCCCCTCGATGGGTTTATGGATGCCCTCGGGAGGGTTAAGCGTGATCTCGGCTTGACCGTTTTTGTTCACACGGGAATTGTGAACTTTGAAACAGCTGCTTCGCTTAAGAAGGCGGGAGTCGACGCGGCGTTGATTGACGTGATCGGCTCATTTGAAACAACAAAGAAAGTTCTAAACCTCGATTTCGTTCTGCAGGATTTTCTTGACGCGCTGAAGGCTTTAGAAAAGTCAGGGTTGAATTTTGTACCCCATGTCCTAGTTGGATTGGACGAGGGGAAGCTGAAGGGAGAATTCGACGCGCTCAAGATTATAGCTGAGGTTAAGCCCGCGGCGCTTGTATTAATAGCGTTCATGCCAATTCACGGGACAGCCATGGAGAGAACAAAGCCTCCGACCCCGGAAAGCATAGCTAAAGTTGCATCTGTGGCCCGTCTGATGTTTCCTGAGACTCCTCTGATGCTTGGATGCATGAGACCTAAGGGTGCGTCACGACCTGAAACGGATGTGTTGGCGCTGAAGGCTGGTGTGGATGCTATTGCTTTTCCGAGTGAAGAAGCTGTGAAATTTGCCGAGTCTAGGGGTTGGAAGACTTCGTTTTCTTCTTGTTGCTGCGCTCAGATGTACTTCGACTTCGCTCAGAAAAATTGAGCAGCAATCAACTTTTGGTTTTTTTCAATATCAGGTAGCTAAGGATTATCGTCCATGTTGAAACAGCAAGCGCCGAAATAGTTTCAGGAATGGCAACGTTTGGGACATAGCGAAATGCGAAAAATGTTATCCAGGGCAGAGCCATGACAATCCCGATTCCAACAGTCAGAATAGCCATCTGGGTCTGATGGACGAGCACAAATGCGTACGCAATAATGAAAAGGGAAACGGGAACTAAAATAAAGAACGCTACGGAAACGGCGTAATGGATTCCAGAAAAGCTCTCGTTAAAAACGCCAATGGCAATCAGTGCCACCGTTGCCGCTGAAAACGTCAGGGTTCCGATTTTCCCCCAAAAGCTTTTCCCGACGTAAGTTGGCAAGCCAAACAATGCAAAAATGAACCCTAAAAGCCCACTTGTATAGAGCCCAAAGTTGAAAAGAGGCCCAGTTACGCCTCTTACCACGCCCAAATCGCTTAGAGCATTGTTTGTCCAACTGAACGCAGGATATGACGCCACGGCTGATATAATGCAGGCAAACGCAAGTATTGGTGCCAATAATCCCGCAGTCGCACCTATTCTTTGTCTGACGACTTTTCTAGAAGACAACGTTTTTCCCCAGCAAACTTTATGGTTGCAGACGCTTTAAGAATTTGCGTCCACCGCCAAAGCCCCAAAATCTGTAAGCATGCCATTCCCTTCGCCAAAAATAAACTTATAAGCCTAAACGCAAGCATTTTACAGGCATGAACGCCATGGAAGCATTCCATAACCTGACAGACGAAAATTGCAAGTTCCGTTTCGTGTCAACAAGCCACCTGCCAGAGTTACGGAGCGAAATCGAAACCCGTCGAGATCATGGCGAATTTGAGAAGGAATTTGCTCAAAGATATCTGTGCAGGTTTAAGTTCACGCCTCCAGCGGAACTGAAGGATGCAAAATCTCTGATCGTCGTCGCCATGCCGCGACCAATCACTAAAGCAATTTTCGGCTGGAGGGGAAAAAAATTGTCATTTATCTTGCCCCCAACTTATACCGCCTATGATGAGAAACGCCTTCACGTTGAAAGGTTGGTGGCTGAAGCCGTGGGCAAAGAAGGCTTCAAGATCGCTACGCCTCTACTTCCCTTGAAGCTGCTTGCCAGCCGAAGCGGTTTGGTACAGTATGGAAGAAACAACATAACTTACTCTCGGGGCTTTGGAAGTTTCATGCGTTTGACCGCGGTTTACTCTGACATGCCTTGCGAGAGTGACAGTTGGGAAGCAGCGAAAATGATGGAACGCTGCAGAAACTGTGACTTGTGCCAAAGAGCCTGCCCAACCGGTGCAATATCCTCAGATAGGTTCCTTCTTCACGCTGAGAAGTGCCTAACATTCCATAACGAGAAGGAAGGCAAAATCGCCTTTCCTAACTGGATTAAGCCTGAATGGCACAACTGCATCGTAGGCTGCATCCGATGCCAAGCCGCCTGCCCCGAAGACAAACCATTCCTCAGCGAAGTCGGTGAGACGGCTGAATTCACGGAACAAGAAACTAAACTGCTTTTGCAGGGAACGTCTCCTGCCGGGCTTCCTTCGGATACTCTCGCCAAGATGAAGGCTCTTAGCCTCATGGATTACTTCGACGAATTGCCCCGGAACCTTAGCGTGCTACTCCGTTGAAAGAGCAAGCAGAACCGAAATTCATGAACCATTGAAAACGCTGCTGTAAGCCTCTTTGAGCAAAGCAAAAGCGAAAGGTTAATGAACTAAAATTGACGTGTATTGCTGGGTTTGCCGGTCAAAGGGCACGGGTTCCACCTGATCCCATTCCGAACTCAGAAGTTAAACCGTGTTCCGTTTCCAGCTGTAGTGTGGTCTTAGGCCACGCGAACCTGGGAAAGCTGGCAGCCCTCTTATTCCCAAAAATTTGTTGGTAGATTTGGCATAGCTTTATAACTAACCACTAATAGTTTTGTGAGACGGTGCAATGGTTGAGTCTTATTACGGGAAGTGACTCGGGTACGCGTTTGCTGTTCTCACTATTAGCTGTGCTTCCCGTGCATTTAGATCAGGTCAGTTCAAACCAGTGGTTAACTTACATTAGTCTTCTTTCATACGTTTTCTTCATAGTTCTAATTTTCTATGGTCAAAGAATCCAGATGTACGTTATGATACGCGAGGTGGAGAACTCACTGCATAAACTGAAGTACATAAAAGAGGAAGGGCGAAAAATCACGATAGAAGCCATAAAAGAAATCGGCAAACCAACAGCTGACCCTTCCACGCGTGTTGACCGCTTCTTAGAGTACTTTACGATTGCTCCGCAGAACATGGATCCCGCGGGTATCGTTTACAAGCTTGATCACATTCTTGATGTAAGGGATGACAGGATGAAGGATGAGGTCAAACTCATGGCGCCTGCAAGCGACGAAGTCCAAGTGAACAATTTGGAAAACACTTTGGAAGCCGCTATGGCGCTGAATTTCATCTACAAGGTAATCAGACACTACTATATTCAGGGGAAGAAAACTCTAAGCCTCTATGTAATAATGCAGATACAGATGATACTGCCGATGGTTATGAAAGAAGCCGAGGCGTATGCAAGCGCCCTTAAAGCGTTCGCGTATGGTCAGCCAATCGGAGACGGCGCTGGACCATTGGTTGCTGCAAAACTCATGCACGGCTACGAAACCCGCAAGTTACAAAAAGACTGCGTTATGGCGACGGTTCCATTTGCAGGACGCACAGCATTAGTCATAAAAGCTGAAGGCCCAGGTGGCAACGTCGGGAAGCCAGGTGACGCAGTTGAGACCGTCATTGAGGAAAATGAAGGCAAAATTGGTATGGTTGTTATGATTGATGCAGGCTTAAAGCTGGAAGGAGAAACAGTCGGCGAAGTGGCAGAAGGAATCGGCGCGGCGATCGGTGGCCCCGGCGTGGATCAGTACAAGATTGAAGATAAACTTACCAAGTACAAGATTCCAATCATGGCTGTGATAATCAAGGAGGATATCGGAGACGCGGTTTCTCCGATGCGCAAAGAAATCAACGATGCCGTCGACCCGGTTATTGAAAGAGTCAGAAACGTCGTTTTGGAGCGAACCAAGGAAGGCGATAAAATCATAATCGTAGGTGTCGGCAACTCTATCGGAGTTGGACAGTAAAGAGGGTAAATCAGATGGCGCAAAACGAGCAAACATCGACATCCACCAGAAAAATCTCAACCTATGTAAGCTTGATTATTGGAATCGTTATGGCGCTTGCCATAACGGCTTTCTTACTTGCAGCTTATCTTGCTTACACTGGTTCAACTGCCACGGGTTCAACCAGAACAGGCGATTACTCAGCCGCAGGAATCCTCGCGATAATCGGTTTAATCGCCCTAACCATGTCATCGTTCACGCTTTTTCAATCAAGGAGGCAAGTAGCAGAAATGAAAATTGAAATCCCAAAAGTAATGACTACTGTGGAATGCAGGAAGTGCGGAACAAAAACGGTCAGAGAATTCCAACGCGGCGATTTCGTCTACAAAGAGCTTGACCCCTGTCCGAAATGCCCTGACCAAAAACAAATGTTAACCGCAATCTACAAGGAAGTCAAAGAGAAAGAAAAAACATACTCTGTCTAGTTTGCATGCAATTTTTTGTTTTTCCTTTTTGTAAATCGAACTGCATACCTTTTCTCGTCTAAAGTTTTGATACGGCTGTCAACAAGCCCCTGAGCAATCGCCTCACTGACTGCTTCGGCGAAAGACACGGGCTGCGGGTTTGCGTATTCTTTCTTGATTAAGGCAACCCAAATTTCATGGTACTTATCTTTGTTAGCTTTCAGAAAACTCGATAATTCATAAATGTTCTGAGGCTCGTAAATAACCGAGTTCTCGGAGGTCGTAACTCCAACTCCTAAGTCAAAACTTCACACGCAATATCAGTCAACAGCACTGTATGCTCGGCCTGAGCAACAGGTTTTTTGCTTGCTTCAACAAAAACCGGGTAACTCATTATCGCTTTTGAACAAAGGAGCTCCTTGAAGGCGGCAGCATGCTCTTCCGCCGGAAGGACGCCGACGAGCCAACGTTCAGCAAATGGCAAGGTCCTAAAATTCACCTCTATATGTTTGAGAAGCTTTCTAGCAGACTCAGTTTTTACAGACTTTGCTTTAAGCAAGCGGAAAATGGTTGTTTGTGGACTATCGTTCACGTGACCAGCCGCTTCAGGCAAAGTGACGAACGGTTCAATGGCGTAGATTTCGCCTGCTTTAACTTTAGTAAGCGACATTGGTTGAGCTACGTTTGGAATAGAGGTTCCCGCGTGAATCAGGTATCTTCCAACCGAGTGCCCAGTCAGGTTCGATATGGGTTTGAACCCGCGGTTTTTAATGGTGGTTTCTATTAAGCCGCCGATTTTTCCCAGCGGCATGTCTCCGTGAATGTTTTCAATGGCTGTTTTCAAAGCTTGTTCTGCCGCGTTTGCCATGCTTTTTCCTTCAGTATTAAAGCTGACGGTGAAGGCGGTGTCGGTCACGTAGCCATCCACCTGGACGCCGAGGTCAACTTTAACTGTTGAGCCTTCGGGAATTCTGGACTTGTCGTTGGGCGGTGACGTGTAATGCGCGGCTACTTCGTTTATGCTGACGTTACAGGGGAAAGCTGGTTTTCCTCCCTTCGCTCGGATTAGTCCCTCGGTTTTTTCGCAAACGTCTATTATCAGCATGTTTTCTTTAACGTTGGTTTTCATTTCTTCTCTTGTTTCGCGCAGAATCCGTCCTGACAGGCGGAATTTCTCCAGTTCTTCTTTGTCGTATGGCATCGTCGTTCACTTTGTTTAGTTTGGATAATGCGGTGGATGCTTAAATGCGTAACTTAAAGGAGGTCAAAGCACGTACGGTTTGACGGTACGTTTTGACAGTAAGAAGGTTTGCGCCTAAGTGAGAAAGAGCACCTTGGATACTATACTAGATGCTTCTTTTATTTTTCTTCAGGGTTTGTAGATTTTAGGGTCAAGCACGGCAAAATTGTTTCCGCCCAGATGATACAGCATTCTAGCCTTTTTCAGGTCGTAGGTTTCGGCGAAGACGCCTTGCTCAGCGTAGGCTTCAAGGATTTTGCCCACGAAAACCGTGTGGTCGCCCGTCGTGAATTTGTCCTCTACGCTGCATTCAAGATGGGCTATGCATTCCCTAATCGCTGGCGCTTTCACCTTTTTGCTTGGCATCGGCATTAGGCTTGTTTTCTTGAACTTGTCAAAGCTTCTGCCCGAGAGGGAGCCGCACGCGTAGACGGCTTGCAGTATTTCGAGCGTTGGAATGTTGACTACAAAGTCGCCTGATTCCTCAATCAGGGTGTGTGAGTAGCGTTTTGGCGAGAGGCTGATAGCGACAAGGGGCGGGCCAATTGACGTCGGCATCGCCCATGCAAGGGTTGTAATGTTAGGTTTGCCAGCTTTCCCTACGCATGAAACCAGTACCGTGTGCATTGGGTGCAGAAGCCTGTAGGCCGAGGACATGTTTACCTGACTTTTTGATGACACATAATTCACCTTCGTAAAGTACGTTGTTGAGTCAGCTTATTTTCTTTTTGTTGCTTTTTTTTATTTCGTCGAAAGAAGAAGAAGCTCGATGGAAGCAGTCTTTTTCTTCTTTCTCTTTTAGGAATAGGCAGTTTGTTAAACAGCCCATTATGAAAAGACTTGTTTATTGCCGGTTAAAAGAAGAAGAACAACAATTGAAAAAGTGTTTGTTGTTGTTCTTCTTTTAAGCTGACATTGGCCTGCGGCAAGGTTGGTCGATTAATACTATGATTGACAACTTTAACATTTAGAAGTAAAGCAAGCAAGATGCAGAAAACAACGAGTTTGTCCAGGTAACTTTAATGGAGTTTCCCTGGTTTTCAATCGCTAGTCAAAGCTGACAATAGAACATTCGTGTCAACAACGACTGGAGCTAACTTATGCTAC